>Ga0255769_10001993_pt1 | contig 22501 bp, 35 predicted proteins | sample 041ome_9_FD_179637 | JGI IMG/M metagenome (GOLD analysis project Ga0255769, IMG submission 179637) | Coastal salt marsh microbial communities from the Groves Creek Marsh, Skidaway Island, Georgia - 041413US metaG (version 2) | ecosystem: Environmental > Aquatic > Marine > Intertidal zone > Salt... | reverse complement strand
AGTATCATCGCCATTAAAAGAAATACTATAAACATTCACAAAAGGTTGTGTTGCTACTGCATCTTTAATGTCTCTGTTGACACTGGCAATATCCATAATTTGATCGCCGGTTAATGTGCTTCTAGGTCCTGTAACAAGACCTGAAGTATTTGTTGCCTGTCCAACAACAACTAGTTCTTCAACTGCATCTGGACTTTTTAGAGCTAATTTAACTCTGGAAGTTTCAGACAGTTCAAGGTAAATGTCATTCAACTCAGCATATCCACCTGCACCACTAACAACGATCTTATAAGGACCACCAACACGTAGATTCCTTGCAAGGAATACTCCGTCTTCGTTTGTTGTTTGGGTTGATGCTGAACCTGATGGTTCATGGATAATGGAGACTGATGCTCCTGATACTTCGCTACCTGCAGAGTTCAATACAGAACCTCTAATAGACGAAGTAGTTTCTTGAGCAAATACCGGAACACTTATTAAAAGTGTGGCGGCTAACCCAAGGAATAGTTTGCGAATATTCATATAACTCTCCTATTACGCATGTGTGTTTCTCTAAAGGACTAGTCCCATAGAACGATAATATTCGTAAAAATTAATTTACCTAGTATTTAATAAAATTTAATTTTTTTGGGTAGTCTTAGTGGCCTAAAAATATATAAAACCCGTGTTATTTTTAGTGTAGGAGTGATATTGTATTGTAATTCGTTTAAATTCTTCAATCATCTTTAGAAAAATCTTTTGGTTCAAATTCAGTCTTTGTAAAAGATTTGTTTTTTTCTGTTTTAGATTCTTGTTTTTTAGGTTCGTAATATTCCTTATATGCTTCTATGATTTGTCTATATCTTATTATTTGATTACGAAGTTGTACGTTATTTTTTTGTAGCAATTCATAATCTTCATCGGTTAAGCCAAATAATACAGGGTCTATGTTTGCTTTTTTTAATTCAGCGAATACTTCTTCTTGATTACCTTCATTGATAACCTTCCAATTAATTTGTTCCAATACTACTACAGGCGGCATATCTAAATCTAATCTTATACGTTCGACTTCCTCAGTCATTACCTTTAAATTCTTTGTTGTACTACAACCACTAATAAGGAACGTAATTAGGATTGGCAATACTAGGGCATTCTGCATTAATTTGCGATTTCTTAGTTGCATTTAATTCCTCCTCTGTTAGTGGTGAGCCCTGTGCTATTTCAAAACACCTTGCTCTTTGTTTTTCTCTTCTGCTTTCAATGATCTGTATACTTTTAGGTTTTGCTACTGCTAGGTTACCAATGTCTCTTCTTTCACCTGACGCATTTACTTTGTTAAACTTTTCGTTAGCAACTCGTAAGTCTACAGAAAGTTTTTCGTTGTTTGCTTGTAACTGCTTATTGATATCTCTGATTTGTGCAATATCTTTTAACTGTTGTTCTATAACCTTTTGTTGTTCTGATATCGCACCTTCTAACTTTTCATTATTAAGTTTTAGGATTTCATTTTCTGATTGAAGATGTTTGACATACATAAGTCCGCCCATGGCGCCTAGTACTGTTATGCCTAATAAGATTAATTTAATTTGACTGAACATGTGATTCCACTAATTTAATTAGATCGCCCACAGTTCCTACATCTAGAATTTTTTCTTCGTCTAAAGATATATTTAATTTTTCATCAATTGCTACACTAATTTCAACTTTATCAAATTCATCTGCACCTAAATCATCCATTAGGTGTACATCATCACTGTAAGTTTTATTATCAAAGTTTCCAAAGTGTGCTTTTAATACTTCTAATACTGTGTCTCTCATTATACTATCCTTGTTACTAGTATGTCTTTGTGTGCAGGATTATACATTATTATATATTCATCAATAGGTACTGCCTTAACTTCTCCCAGCATTGCATTAAGTTTAGCAAGTTTAACTCTATCAAAGTCTAATTTAATTGCACTTTCATTAATACCTAATTCTTCCATAACATCATTTCCGTTACCGAAATTTACTATTTCAAAACTTGCAATATCTCTACTACCTCTTATGTGTAATTTACCATCGTTTACGCCTGCCTCTAAAACATTAGATGGTTTTAAAAATTCTAAAATTTTATTTGTATTGTCTTGTGCTTGTTCTTCCAAACGTTTTTCCTCTGCTTGTTGTTCTGCTTCTAACTTCTGTGCCTTCCATTCTTCAGAGCTTAGATAATTATCAGGATCTATTTGAACATATGAATTAAAATTTTCTTCATTAAATTCTAAATTGTTCTCACTAAGTAAAGTAGACATTTGCCAATCTATTTTACCTGATAGACGTTCTACTTCCTTTACTATAATACTGATATCATTAAAAATATCTAATTTTCTATCCATTTCTAAAAATACCATAAACCTGCCTTCTGGATTAGGATTAGGTGAAACTTCTACATCTCTAATCTCTACTATGCTATTGTTAAGAAAAGAATATAAATCCTTTCCAGATAAATTTTCATTAAGATAGAAACCTAAAACTAATACGTCTTTGGTATCACCTGTTTTAGGTTGAAACTCATCAATACTGATTTCTTTAAACATTGTATCGATTAAATCGTTTTCTCTTAATGGCATTATAATAATCCTTCTGGTTGCGTGATTTGTGGTGCAATGTTTTCATCATCTAACTTAACGTCTTCCATATCAACAAACTTATTGCTGTCTATTTCAACAACATCTTTGCTGAATTCATCTACATAGCGTCTAGGCATATCTATACTGACGACCCAAACAGGTTCACTTTTGGTTTTTGCTTTATATCTTGTTTGGCCGTTAGGTCTTGTGTCTACTTCTACGTCATCAAATGTTTTAACTTTTTTAGGAGTTATAAGTGTATCTTTGTTAAACTTAACCAAGCAATCTCTTGCCATAAGTCTTTTAGCACCGTCTGGATCAGGCATACTTTTATATGGATACATTAATTTTACATTTACATAATGTCTTTTAAGACTAGGGCCTTCAAGTATTTCTCCCTTTTGCCAATTTTTAAAGGCATATAAATCTAAACTATCTAAAGTCTTTTCAAACTCCAATAGCATATCTAATAGGCTATTATTTTCAGATATTACTTTAATGTTATCATTTAATATATTTGCTGATATAGTCATTTAAAACTCCTGTTACAACTATTTATCTATCTTATAAACATAGTTGTTATACTAGTGATACACAGAACTAAGTAATATATGTAATATGATAAACAACCATATAAAAAGTTGGAACACTAACACATTGTTCAACCGTGTAGGGCATTTACCCTGTCACGGTTTTTTTATGGCTTACACAAGGAGAAATTCATGTCAAGGAAGGCTAGAAAGAAGAATTGTAACAAATACAGAAAACAAAAAGGAGGAGATTATTTGAGAGTAATACAGGGCGGTGCCCTACAACGACAAAGACAAAAGGAAGTTAATATAGTACCACGTAACTTCCATCAGGACGATCTACTGGGATATCTAGAAGATCACAACATCAACATAGTGTTTGCTGTAGGTCCAGCAGGAACGGGTAAAACACTTATATCAACATTGGCAGGTATACGAGAACTTAAAAAGAATAAAATAGACAAGTTTGTGATAACGAGACCAGCAGTTTCAGTTGACGAGCAACATGGGTTTTTGCCAGGCACGTTAATGGAAAAGATGGCACCATGGACGAGACCTATATTCGATGTGTTTGAAGAATACTATACGCCAGATCAAATAGAATATATGATTAACGACAACAAAGTAGAGGTGGCACCATTAGCATATATGAGAGGCAGAACATTTAAAAATGCCTTTATCATAGCAGATGAAATGCAGAATGCTACGGACAGCCAAATGAAAATGTTACTAACAAGAATAGGTGATAATAGTAAGATTGTTGTAACCGGAGACTTAAACCAACATGATAGAGGTTATGAAAGCAATGGTTTAAAATGTTTTATAGAACGATTACAACAAGCCAAATCAAATAAAATTAAGTTAGTGGAATTTGGAAATACGGATATTGAAAGACATCCTGTAGTTTCTGAAGTGTTAAGTATATACGGCGAGTCTTAAAGACTATCTACATATTTAAATTTACGAGAGACATAATCCTCGATTAACTGATTGTAGCCTTCGTTAAAGAAGTATTTGGTTACCTCTAGGATTTTGTCTTCTCCGCCTTGTCTACTGGCTTCTATGAGTTTGTCGCCAAATTCTTTTTTACCTTCTCTGGTAAACATAGGTGTACCAAGTGCATCTTTGCACAATGCCTCCCATGGCGTTATAATACCTATACCGTTTTTAAATGCTAATTTTGCCATTCTGTCTCTGGCCTTCTTTGCTTCAGCATATGACGAGTCTTCTGAAACCCAATCAAGTAAAAGTTCCCATGGTTTTTCCTTCCCTGTTAAATATATTCCATACTTAGCAGGATCTTTTACTAAATCTGCTTCTGAATCAGATTGGTTTTCCCCATGTTTTTTAAGCATAAGTGGGTGTACACCGTAGCCGGATATTAATCCATCACCTAAATACCTTTTAGACATTTCGTATGCATGGTCAACTGATTCGCCTGGAATACCAGTTATAAAAGAACCAGTAGTCCACCAATGTGGATAGTCATCTCTGATCTTTTCCAATAGTTTAAAAAACTCATCTGTTCTAGATCTTTTTCTCACAACCTTACTTGCCTGTGGATGTAAACTTTCTATACCCCAGAAGTGTCCGTGAAATCCCATTTCATCAAACATTTCCATTTGTCCTTGATCTTGGTAATGATGCATGATATCAAATCTGTTAAATCCAACAATACGGGGTTGGTAATCTAATTGTTTTACAGCACTATGTAAAAGTTCGACTTTTTGGTGCTCTTCATTAAATGTATCGTCAACACAACTAAATCTTTTTATGCCAAACTGTTTTGCCTCTTCAAAAAATTCTACCAGGTGGGCGACCTGAGCATCCTTGGTGTTCTTTGCACCTCTGAATTCGTAACTACAAAATGTACAATTAAACTTACAGCCTAGTCGTGTTTCAAAAGATAATATGTCTTGAGGACCCAAACAATAGTCTTCATGTAAATGTGGAACTATCGGGTCTTCTGGTATTGCACTTGTTGGATTGAAAAAAGTATCTATACCATAATCATTTACATAATGATTCACACTAGGTATAGGTTTATCCTGTAACCAAAGTTCCATTAACCAAAGTGCTCTACCATTGAATATAGCATCTAATTTTGTAAGAGGTTCATTTGTGGGTATAGGGTTTGGTCCACCTAAAATCTGTTTGGAATCTGGCCATGTACTTTTTATTAAATTAGCAAGTTTTACATTTTCAGGATTATTAGAAGTCGAACCAAATATATCCATTCCAAACAAACTGCTATATGCAAATATAGGCCTTTTAGTTCCTGTTTTAGACATCCATTTATCTATATAACGTATTATATCTTCTTTATTCCAATTAGAGGCATAATGAATAGTGGTCGCTGGTATACCTAATCTTTCTATAGACTGATGCAATGCCATTAAGGATAAGGTTCTTATATGTTCTAATTGTGCGTTTTCATCGTATCGCCAATGAAGATCTAAAAGAATGACAGTATCGCCATGTTTAGTATTATCAGTAAGATTGAGGTTTGCCATGCAACTATTTATCGGTGGCTGGACTACTGACTATTTAATTGTAGTTCGATAAGAGTTGCCGCCATGTTTATTTCAGGGTCGGCACATAAACTGCTTTTAGCCATACCGTTTCTGATAATAACAACTGCTTGGTCTTGTTGTTGCTCTGTAGTTCCCCAAAGATCTAAATTACGATACATAAATTTATATACATCATCATACTCTTCTGGCCTTGCTTGATCACAAATTAATGTTCTTGCACCTTTATAATCACCGCTTTTGAATTGCTCAATTGCTGTTAGCATCCAGTCGCTTGTACCACTGTCACCGTCCTGAGGACGTTGTAAGACGCCATCTACCACATTCTGCTGTACAAGGTTAATACTTTTACGCAAGTCAGGATAACTTGCTTGTACATAAGTGTCTAGTGTCTCTAAATCTATTTCCACATTTTCTTCAATACATATAGTTGCCAGTCTTGCTGTAAACTCTTGTATGTCTAACTTCTCAATATGAAAGCCTTGACATCTACTATGTAGTGCAGGAATAATTCTTTGTGGATAATTACAAGTTAAAATAAATCTACAACTAGTGTGATACATTTCCATAACACCACGTAAGGCCGCCTGGCCGTTTGGAGTAATATAGTCTGCCTCATCTAGTAATACATATTTTAAATCACCAAAAGGCATTGTACTACTAAAGTTTGTAATCTTGTTTCTAATAGTTTCTACATTGTTTTCGTTACTGGCATTTATTTCCAGTATGTCCATATCATTAACTTCCAGTTCTGCTAACAACACCTTTGCCAATGTAGTCTTACCTGTACCCGGGGCACCACTAAACAGCAAGTGTGGTAATGCACCTTCGCTTACCCAACCTTTTACTTGCTCTTGTTGTTTTGTGTCTCTAAAAACATAAGTGTCTATGCTACTAGGTCTGTATTTTTCTGTCCAAAGTTCTTTCAATGTATTATTTCCTTTTTTGTTTCTTTAACTAATGCTATGCCTGATTCACCAGTGACTATTTCGTTTAAGAGTTCTTCTAGTTCTTCTGGTGTTACATATTCTTTCATCCTTCTAACAGCGACCGCCATCATCACACTTACAGTAGATAAGTCTTGAACTCCTTCTGCTTCAAAGTCTGAAATTATTTTTTCACAACCTTCTATTATCTCAAATATGTCTGCATCAGTCATTTTGTTTCCTATATTTCTTTACTATGTCTTTAATCTCTTGTGTTTGTAATTTTTCAAACTTACTTGCATACCATTCATTACTACAATACGCATCGCAAAAAACATGCATGTTATCAGGTGTGTGATATTTTATTTGTCCTACAAACAAAACACTTTCACAATTACTACATTTGAGTTGCATACTTTATTATAACTTACTTTGCTGTTGATGTCAAGTGATCTATAAAATATTTACTGTTAGGTATTGTACTAGTTTTAAAGTACTCTATAAGTGAAGACTTCTGTTCTTCTTCTAAGGTTACTATGTCTAGTTCTTTAGGATATGTGCATGCCATTACCCGCCAATTGTAATCATTTTTCTGAATCCAGTCTGCTAATTCATTTAATTTGTGATAGTTTTCTGTATGAACAACTGAATGTATTTGAAATTTTAATTGCAATTCCTCTAGTTGTGCTATAAACTTTTCTATATCAGACCACTTACTGCCTTCTCTGACTTTATCATTTAGTTCACCATAAGCATCTATACTAACATAGAAAAATACATCTTTAAACTTAGATAGTAATTCTATTACTTGGTCTGTTAGCATAAAGGTTGCATTGGTGTTATAAACAATCGTAACTTTTGTTGGGTCTTTTATTTTTTGTAAAAATGTTATATGTCTATTAGTCATCAAAGGTTCACCACCTAAGAACTCTACATGAGTAATAGTATCAGGAATATTAACAAATTCATCTGTATCTTTGATATTAAGTTTAGGCTTTACATTAGGGTTCTCAACATTAGCCCACCTATTACTCCATTCTCCTGAACACATGACACACATTAGGTTACATATGTTGTCGAATCCGACTTCTAAATATTCTAGTTTAACCTCATCTGCTTTATAGAGATCGTTAAACTCTTTTCTCGTGGAAGCACCTGCTTTGATATAATTAGGCTCAACTACTTTACCTATGTTTTCTTCCATATAACATTTTGAACAACCTGGTATCTTTTCGCCAGCAAGACTTTTACGTCTTAATTCTTCATACTCAGGCAAGTGTAAAATTTTATCAACGTCACCGTCAAATGTTGCTACAGGATATTTGAATCTACAACAAGGATATATTCTGTTATCACTTCTTATATTAGTGTGTTTCCAGAATGCTGAACAAAATGTTTTATTGTCTGTCATCTTAACTTATTGTTCTTCTTGATTGCTTGTTTTAATATACTTAAATCAACACCTTTTAATTTTGCATAATATATTAATGCATTTGTATCTTTAGGAAAACAATGCCCACCAAAGCCTTTCTTACCATCTGGTCCTGGAACCTTAAGATGTGTGTCTCCTATTCTGGGATCTCGAGTTAGCATATCAGTAAACTGACTCCAAGAACTATGACTACTACTTGCATCAAATAAGTCTTTGAGTTCGTTAAAAAATATTACTTTTGTAGCAAGCCAACTGTTTATGGTATATTTAATTAAACTTGCTGTTATAAGATCTACTTTAAACGTAGGAACAACTTTAACTGAACTGTGTCTAATATATGCTTTTTCTACCGCTTCACAGTCTTTCCACTTGCCTCCTAAAATCTGCATATTTGGATCTATAAAATCTTGCAAACTATTTGCTTCAGTTAAAAATTCAGGATTGTAAATTAATTTAAGATTCTTAAATTGTTTTTTAAAATTTGTTAAATGTTGAGGAGTGATTGTACTTTTAATAACTATAATTCCTTTATAAGATTTTTCATTTAAATTTATTAAAACATCTCTAACAATACTAACATCAACATCATCGTGTGAGTCCTGTTGCGGTGTTGGTACACAGACAAATACCAACGAAGGATCAAATTCTATTAAGTCTTCTATAGTATTTTTATTCTTATTAATGTCAACAATAAATTTATCTACATTTTTATCAAATCCGTTGTCAACGGCTGTACCCACAAATCCGTGGCCTATAATTCCTAATTTTAGTTTAGTCATTTTGAAAGTTTGTTTACTGCACGATCAAGTCTTTGTTCTTCTAACCACTCGTCCTCACCATGATAGTGAGGGCATCTTTCTAAATAGTCATCTAATACAAATTTGATTTCGTATAGTTTTTGTTTACACCCCCAACCATTAAAGCCATCAATCATTGGGTCTTGTGTTACATCAAACCATTGCCAAAGTTGTTCTTTAATTTTCTTTTTGCCTGTCTTTTCAATATAAGGCATTATGCTTTACCCGATTCATATCCTATTGCAGATAAAATAATAAGAGCAGATAATATTAACCACCATGGATTAAGACCTGCAAATATCACACCGGATAATATTACAACACCAGTTAGACCTAATGTTGATATTCCTTTTGATTCTCTGATTCTCATAGTGTTTTCTTTTGTGCGAATTCTATTCCATTAGAAGATTTAATATTAATCTGATCGCCTGGCTTTTCATCTGAAACTGCTAGACATCCTTTAGGGTCTATTTTCCATACCTGTTGTCCTTCTTCTAATCTATCGTCCTGAAGTTTAAATCCTTCTGTCCATCTTCCGAATTCTACATATACCCACTGGCCTTCTTCGAGCCAATCAATTTTAGGACCTAAGGCAAATACCTTAAACCATCTAGGTACTACACCTTCTTCTTTACCTATTGTTGATTTAATTATGATACCTGACTGAGTAGTTTGGTCACCGAAGTCACCGTCAGTACAGATTATACTATCATGTAGTGGTTTTATCATCGCCATCGTCTTTGTCTTCCTCTTTGTAATAAGGTACCATTTCGATGTCGCCGTTAGGGAGTTCTATTTCCTTATAGCCTAGTGGTTCTTCTTCATCAAAACTCTCACCTAATGGTGCCTCTGGTTCTGGTTTGCTAACCGGTTCTGGGTCTGGTTGTACTTTTTGTGTTCTAACATTCTCTTTTGCCGTCTGTGCAGTCTTGACTTCCGCTGTAGTAGTTTTATCTACGGAACCTGCTACTTCCGGTTCTTCGCCTTTAAGGCTTTTCTTATCAGTACTAGACATTGGATTATCCTGATAATATGCTCTTACTCTATTTTCTCTTTTCTCTATGATTTCGCCATTAGGTCCTAACACATTTCCGTCAGCATCTACCTTCATATTTCCCATGGCAGGAGTTTCCTTCTGCTGAGCCATTAGGCTTTCGAAGTCTATTATTTGTCCTTTGTTAGTGCGTCTTTGAACCATTATTTTAAAAATTCCTTTATGTCTAATCTATATTTATAACTGTCTACCTTATGAACACCTATTAAATAGAGCAAATAACTGGAAACACTACTTCCTCTACCCACACCCCATACTAAATTATTCTTACGCATAATGTCTATAATGTAAATTAAAAGTTGTAATATGGGATATAATCCTCGCTCTTTGTACATAGCAAGTTCCTGTTCTACTCTTGCATTGACAGATATATCTGAATCTCCGCTTTGTGGAACCTTATTGCGTATGTATGTTTCCACATCTAATTCTTTATAGTACTGTGGAATGTTAAACTCCTTACTGATGAGTTCTTTATTAGATATTTGAGGCAGTCCTAGTTCGTCACAATACTTATTGTATTGATCTATCTTTTCAAACGCAATGCCATCGAGACTGCTACCTCTATATAAGAGCTCTAGGCCTTCTTGTTCATTTGCTAGGTATTCTGACATACTTTATTATATAACAAATATATTGTATTGTCAATAGTTATTTTTTAGGTTTAGGTACCAATTTTGGTTTAAACTTTGTTCCTGTTTTAAAATCGACTTCTATCAAATGTCCAGATGATTTTTCTTTTGTATCCTTAGTTAATGCTAACCGTACCTCTTCTTCAATTTCTTCAATTGGTATCTTCATCTTCTCTGACAACTCTGTAATATCTGTTTTTGTTGTGAAGTCATCATATTCTTTTTGATCTAGAGCATAGTTATCAAAGGTACTAAAATCCTTTCTGGCCCACCAAGGAGTTTTCCAAAAACTAAGTGGTCCTAACCAATCATCCATATTGGGTAATGTATAGTAATCTAAATCGTCAGTAAAAAATGAATAGGATATTTCATCTGATTCATCTACTAATTCAACAGCATCTATAATACTTGATTGAGGGATAATACTATTTAATTTACTATGTATACAAGATAAAAATGTTGCTTCACTTAGCACAGGTAAAAAACAAAAATTATTATTATAACTACTGAAACAGTTTTCAACATCCTTCTTGGTTTCTTTATCGTATACAATAGACTGATATAGTTGAGAGTAAAGGAACTCGTTTGCAGTTTGAAATGCAATATTTTGTTGAATAAATCCTTCGTCATGTGTCATATCTTCTTGTAGCTCAGTTCGTAAAGAATATTTAATTAAATATTGCATAGGCTTGGCGTATCCTGCCTCTTTGTCCATCCAGATAACTTTTATAGGTACCTTTTTATTAATGCTCATTAAATTCATTTTTTGCTCCCAAACACAGGTACATCTCCTATGTCGTCAGTTTTGATTGGTCTGTCTGCAGGCGTTATCATGGGCGGAGTTGTTTTTGCTGTTCCTGTAACAGGCTTGTCTACGGCTTTCTTTTGACTTACCTTATCACCGGAATAAAAACTTGAGAAGTGTGTAAGTATTTCATTTTTAGAATAATCTGGAGTGTGTACGATTTCTTCTACTGTTCCTATCTCTATTATGTCAGGGCTCTTATCTTTTTCAACTTGTCTTAACAGTTGTAGTGTTTGATATCTGTCTTTTACTGTGTCTATCATGCTCTGTATTTGCAACCGTATACCACCGTCTCTTTGAATTGTAGACAGTTTTTTATACAGCATAGTTAGTTCATTAGTCAATTGTGCCTCATCCATGGCCTGTACCTTATCAAAAAAGTCTACATGCTCTGTCATTTGTTATCCATGTTAAGTTTAAATATACCTAATGTTTCGTTGCTGGAAAATCTTATTTCTGCTTTTCTTAAAATAAAATCTTTATAATGAACATACCCTAATTTTGTACACAAGTCTTCTATGGATCTATTATCTGACGTTTGTGGTAATAAATTCATTCTAAAACTTCTCCAAGATAACCAATTTTCAAAATTATCTTTATGCATTGTATTCATCATAATGTATTTGTAATGTATCTTCACTAATACTTATTTTCTTTGCCCTTTGTCTCAATACAATATTGACATTATTTGGGGTTCCTATAATCATTTTTTCTATACTATAACTATCTTTATTGCCCTCAGCCATACAATTATACCCATTTATTTTATGTGTAAGTTTGCCAAAGTCACCTTCTTGTTTTTTATATTTTTTTAAATTAATTGTGGAATCTAAACTTATCATAGATATTGTTTTAAATATATCGTGACAATCAATAAAAATTGTAGGCACACTTGTTTTATTTTCTATATCTAAATATAAAGAAAAATTATTGTGAGTGATATACTTAAGGTATCTTTCACTTGCCATAATTTTAAAATTTAATTCATCCAATTGTGCCTTATCATGCATATTAGATGAATTCATAATGATACCACTAAACTTGTCTATTCCTGTTTTTACGCCTATAGATTTTGCTATTGTTTGATATTCGTTTTTTATAATAGTCGGAATTTGTTCTTCAGTTTGTAAATATATTTCTATCCCTGTTCCGAACTTAAACCAACCGGTTGTTTCATCGTAAATTGCTCTACTAGAATTTATAATATCAGATGATGTTAAAAATCCTATGCCTGTGAGCCCATCTATGTTTCCGTGTTTAAGCATTACAATACAATTATGATTGTGCCAAAAAGACACTTCATATTGTTTGTTTACAGATACTTGATTGAACCCTAAAGAAAGAAATCGTCTTTGTGTGTCTTGTCTATTTGTGTAGGTATAGACTAAAAAATTACTAATTGTCATTATATATCAAACTGAACACTCTCCCCACACCCACAAGAGCCCGTTGCCTTTGGTGATTCCACAATAAGAGTTTTACCTTTGATGCCTTCATCTTTAAGATCTATGTTACTTCCAATTATGTAATCTCTGCTTATACTGTTTACGATTAATACCTTGTCTTTAATATCTATTACTTCATACTCTTGAGAAAGATATTCGTTTACATAATCCCATGTATATTCAAACCCTGCACAACCGTTTGGCATTATACCTAACTCTACACCTATAGCATCATTTTTATTAATTTGATCTACTAGATGTTCTTCTGCTGACTCGCTTACATGTAAAAATTTATTTGGGTTAAATGTTTTTGTTTCCATATAAGTATTTATGCTATGAAAATTGTGTTAAATAGTACTTGTGATACAAATAGAAAAAGTAAAAATTGATATAAAGAGAGGATGGTCAAAGCCAGGGATTATAGATCACTTCTTATCTGATTACGACAAAGATAAATTTCATTTAGGATTTCTTGTAAAACATTGTAGTCTTGTTTGGCCTACACTTAAAAAACAATTAGAAGACAACGACATACATGTAGGATTAAAATACGGCACAACAGGTGCTGATATCAAACAATGTTTAAAAGATCAATCTGTTTATTTTGAAATAGGGGACTATGATATTGTCCATTGCATGTCTGAGTCTGATGCCAAAAATTTATTATTAAATTGTAATGTTATTGTACACGATTATATAGAGGGCGGACACTATCCAACAAGTGATTTTTATTCGTGGATTAAAAGTTTAAATATCACACCAAAGAATTTAATTTTACATAGTAGTGGATTCAATTTTACTGCCAGTGAAATTACTAATACAACAGTTTTACCCTGTTCTAGTTTCTTCGCATTATATACAATACTACAGACAGACATCTACAATATTTTATTTGATGACGATGCAAAAAGTAACTACATTAATTATATAAAAGAGCAAAGACATAAAGACAAGTTTAATCATCTATGCATGATTTATAATAGAAAGCCTAGGCACAATAGATTGAAATTTCTAGCAAACCTTTCTGAACTGAAAATTTTAGATGAATGTATGTGGACATTAGCCTGGAATAACGAAAATAGCAATACCGATTGGAACGAATCCATGACAGTCACGCAACACCAATTTCTTATCAAAGACAAAGTTCTAGAAGATGCACTAGATAAAAAAATTGTAAAGTTTCTTAGAAAATATAAAAATGATTTACCTAAAAATTTAACAGAGTTAGAAGCCATAGACCCATCAAGCGGAACAAAGTATTTAAAGGAATGGGCAGGACTATCTAAATGGAATTGTGTAATAGAAACTTTTACAGTTAAAGATCATCCAGACTATCCGAATCCTGTTGGGTTCCTTACAGAAAAAACATTTAGAAGTTATCTTTTATGTATGCCGTGTTTACTAGTTGCCCCACCAGGTGCGTATGATGAATTGAGAAGACTTGGTCTTCCTGTTTACGATGACGCAAATGAATCGTTAGAAGTTTGGGAGAAGGTTGATTATATGTCAGATTTTGTTTTCAAAGATTACAAAAATTCTATATGTATAAAAAGTCATACAGATTTATTACTGGCATCTTTGGAAGAATTTTGGACCCTGGATAATTTATGTAGTATAATATCAAAACCGTTGAGTGACTTACCCGACCTGACACCTTAAGTTTATCACATATCTTATACCTGTTTTAATAGGTTTAATTTCATGTGGTACATCATATCCATAAAATATCATATCGCCAGGTTCTTGTTCTATATATTCACCATCAATATACATCTCGCCTCCCCTGTAATCTTTTTGATCTGTTATTGCTATTATTACACTAAGGTTATGCTCTTGTTTATTAGTGTAGATCACACCGTCAACATGCTCTTGGATATAGCAACCAGGATTATATTTTATTATTCTAGAATAAATTAATTCTGTATTGCCCATCTTTTCTTCGATATGAGGCTTTACTTCTTTCCAAACAAAATCAAATTCTTCAGGAGTATATTTGGCTAACATAGCCTTACCCACAAGTAGTGGTGCAAACCTATCACACCAATGATCATCTATGTATACAGAGTTTACAGAGTTCCTGTAAAGATCATAAACATTTTCTATTGCTTTATGTGATAATGCCTGTTTAACTTGATGGTACATCTCTGGACTCTATGATCTGATCAGCAAGTCCAAAGTCTAGTGCTTCTTGTGAAGTCATAAAGTTATCTCTATCCATTGCTACTTCAAACTCCTCATAAGTTTTACCAGCAGTATTATGTTTAACATAGAGTTCAGTTAGTTCTCTTTTGATTCTCACAATCTCTTTAGCACGGATTTCAATATCACTTGCTTGGCCACTTGCGCCACCTAGTGGCTGATGAATCATTGTTCTTGCATTTGGTAATAGGAATCTTTTACCTGCCGCACCTGACTGTGCTAGGAAACTTCCCATGCTGGCCGCTTGTCCCATTACAATGGTTGAAACATCTGGCTTAATGTATTGCATTGTGTCATACATTGCCATACCACTTGTAACTGTTCCACCAGGTGAATTAATATAAAAGTTTATATCTGCATCAGGATCTTCTGCTTCTAAAAAAAGTAACTGAGCACAGATGCTATTTGATACTGTGTCATTAACTTCTCCATTAAGGAATACTATTCTTTCCTTTAAAAGTCTTGAATAGATGTCATAACTTCTTTCACCTTGTGAAGTCTTTTCAATTACATAGGGTACAAAATTCATATTAATTCCAAAAGTTTAATTTATTATACACAATTATATAAAATTGTCAAGTAGTAAATTCTACAACAGACTTATACAAGCCCAATTTAAATAACATAACAGGATCTCTGTTTGTTATTTTTTCATCTAAATCTTCAGCAAGAATTCTAGGTATGTAGTTATAGTTTGTGACTTCGTCTTCATCTGTAATAATATTGTAATCTATTGTTATGTTAGCGGGATAATTAACTTCTTCATTAAAAGTATATCCTCTATTAAAATCTATCACACCTTGAGGGAGAACAATATCAAATTTATCTTTAATCATGTCAATAGCAATTTGTCTAAAGTATTCTATATTAGAAAACACATGCTCATTTAAAATGTCTTTCATGAAATGTGCAGGAGGAACAGTTCCTTTCTTTGAACCATATATTTGAGGTATTTCAAATGGTATATCTTCCACGTTTGGTTGTGTACCAAATTTTAAAAAATGATATTCTATCTGCTTAACTAAAGCAACAATATCTTTTAAATATTTGTCCTCTGATAAAATTTCTATTAAGGGCTCATAAAATTGTCTGTAGGATATTCCGTGTTTGCCACTTAGGTATCTAGCAATAATCTGCGTTACACCATTTATATGAAACTCTCTTATAAAGATTCCATATATCCATGCATCAGCAACTTCTTCAGTGGTCATGGTGTTTGTGCTTCTTATTATTTCTAATTCCTCTGGTGCACCTTGCCAGTCGTTTTCGTTTTCATAATTTATATAATCATATGCCACAGTTTTTTCAATACCATATTTTTCTATGTACTCAGGTTGATTCATTTCACTATTCTTTAATACCTGACAATTCCAAACAGTTATAGAATTATGTTGGCCTGCTTCTAATATTTTTGTTATGCCGTCCTTCCAACTATCTAATGTTTCTTCCGGCATTGGTAGTATGAGTTCTGTATAACTCATAAGGTTTCGTTTATTTGCTTCTTTGATTAGTGTAGACAATTTGTTCATTGCCATGTTTTTACGTTTAATTGCCTCTAATACAGACTCGGTCATACTCTGTACAGCAAATGTGATCCCTCTACTGTATGGTCCAAGTATTTTAGCAATGTCTAAACACACATCTGTATTGTTTTTATTATACTGGAAGTTTATACCGTCAATTAAACTAGTTGGAGCATCAGCCCACTTGCGAACTATTTTAGCAATTTCTATATCTCTTTCTTTAAAAATACCAACATTGGCATCAGCACACACAACATAAGTAACTTTGTTATTGGCCATCCATTCCATATTGGCTTCTACTCGTTCTATTTCAAACTTTTTAACCTTTGTGAACGTAAGGCTTCCCCAATCACAAAATGTACATAAGAACGGACACCCTCTATTAGTTTCAAATGTTCCGTTCCATCTGAACTGAGGATAATTTTCCACTAGCCAATCAAATTCGCCTGTGCTATAGGGATCGGTTAATTCTTCTAGGTTGTGTATTCTGTCTCCTGCTAAGTGGCTGGGCAATTCTTCTTTGTCTCTTATTTTTCTTAATAATTCAACAAAGCCGAACTCTCCTTCTTGTTGTAACAAAACATCAATGTGTGGATACTCTGTATTCATATCGTCCCAAACATTTGGGCCACCAAATACAACTATGCAATCTGGATATGTTTCTTTTATCAGTTCGGACATTTGTATATTCCAACTTGTATTCCAGGCGTAGTTACTAAAGCCAACCACAGTTGGATTCTCTAACCGTTTAATTAGTTCTGCAGGATCTTCTCGCCTACAAAAAAGTTCTGGGTGAAAATTAAAATGTTCTGTTATATCTTGTTTGGATTTGGCGTAAGACTGAATACAGCCTATACTATATGGTAACCAAAGACTATCCCATCCAGCAATCTTTACTGTATAGTTTACTTGAAAGAGATAAACGTTTGCTTTGGACATGCCAATATTTATCGTTGTGCTAGGATACTAAACTATGAACACGGTTTATCATTGCTTGTAAACCTTGTTGCCTTTGTGTAGTAAGAAACTTTGCAATGCTATGGAAGTCAGAAAACTTAACATTCTGTACTTCTTCCTTTGTAGCACCATTACATGCTAGGGTTATAAGTTTACTGATACCCTTTACAATATATGCATCACTGTCAATTGCAAAGTTCCATATGCCATTGCTTTCTTCGGCTAACATCCAGACTCTGCTTTGACACCCTTGTACTTCGTTCTTATAATTTTTAAATTCCTCAGGTATGCTTGGCATTTGTTGCCCTTGCTCTAATAGATAATCAAAAATATATTCTCCTTCTAAAAGAGAAATAGATTCCAGTTCTGTTTGAAGTTCTTTAATCACACTTATACTTATTTGTTGAGGTAGTTTAAGTGTAAACTTTTGTGGTTATATAAGGTTGGCGTATGGGGAAGATATTTCATCCATCTCATTTTTATCTACCCATGATACTGTACCTACTAAGTCACGTTTAATATATAAAGACAAGTCAGTCTCTAAGGATAATTTTTTTGCTCCCACTGATGCGTCATATAAGATACACATGCCATGATGAAATCCTGTATACACAATATCTTTTATATTATTCTTTTCAGTATACTCAATAAGTGATTGAAATTTACTATCTGTGCAGGTACCATCAATGTGGTCTAAATGTTTAACTAAAGGATGTACCGGCCAATCGCAGGATATTAAAACATGTTCTAGTCTGTGGAGGTAATCTGCTATTTTAATAATAACAGTTTCGTTTCGTTTGTCTAAATCAGGATCTCTAAGATTATCTTCCCTGTTTGGCGATGTTATCCAAGGATCAATGATTATCCACAAAGCCGATCGATTAAGTTTTTCTACATCAACCTGGCCCATATTAATTTATTAAATTAAGATGTTGATGCCCTTAGTTGCTTTGATACCGCTAGATCGTACTCATCACCAGTTGTCAATTGTGCAAGTGTTGATGGGTCTGCATCTGTAGCCTTCCAGAATTGTTTAACACCGTCTACTTCTTTTTCAAAATAAACAACATAACCAGCACCGTCGTTCCAACCGTCTGCAGGTGAATCTACTCTGTGTATTGGAGTATAGTCTTCAAAGTCACTTGGGAATCCAACACCTTTAGGTGCTTCAAATCCAATATGTTCTCCTTCCACCAATTCAGATGCAGGTATGCCGTGTTCGGTAGCCATGAATGCCTTTGCGTTATCTCTGACTTCCACATTTTTAATTTGACTTGCGTCTATGCCTAAAGCAGTATAGTCTACTCGTGCCATATGTTCTCCTAAATAAACTTAAAGTATAATTGTATTTATCTAATTTATCTACTTATAATTCTACAATCTTTACCAACGAATCGGTTTATCTCAAAACTCTTTTCATCTGAACTGGTATTATCAAACATGTCTAAGTCTGGTAGTATATCACTTAATTGTAAATCATCACCAAATCTATCTTTATCAGTAAACCAGAATTTTTTTTCTTTATTGAGTTCTATAAAACAATTTCTATTATGTTCAAGTATAGATTTCATTTCGTCTGATTCAAATATAGATTTTATTTCCTCATCAGTCTTATCGCATAAACTTTTTAGATTAAATAAAACTTGCATTATTCTTTTACTGACAGTTCTTTCTTTATCATAACCTTCGTCCCAGAATTCACTAAAAGTTTTAAATCCCCATTCATGTAGTTTTCTTAATTGGTTACGGCAACCTAATAACATAAATGGCCTGCCATAATATATTGCTCTCCATGTTTTTTCTGTTAAGAATACAGGATTATAGAAACTGTATTCATGTGGTCCAGAGTAGTCATCATAGATTTCATTATCTTTGTAGAATGCTTTTTCACTTGGTACTCCAAGATTTCCCATAGTGGTTTCTGAGATGATATCTAAATAACTCTCTGCATGTGCTTTAATAAAATCATCTGGTATAATTTGTGTATGACTATTAAGAGGACCATAATAATGATCGGTACTGTTTTCTAAAATAAGAGGGAAAGGTAAATTAGGCATACTGCTCTGCGTATTTCTATAAAATATCTGAATATCCTGCCAGTCGCATAACATAGTAACAAATCCTTTATCTATTAATCCAATATCATATAGATGTTTGAACATAGTTAATCTGTGATGTCTGGGCACACCATTAAAGTAAGTGAATACTTTGGATTTACTTTTGTGATTCTTGATGTAATCAAAAATATCTTGATGATTGTTATATACTACAGTACCCCAATAGTTTTCATATTCCACACATATATCATTTATGTGTACACCAGATTTTTCTGAGAATAGTTTATACCAACCTCTATATGCAGACTTAACATTTACATCACCTGATTTCAATACAACTCTGTCACTGTTTATACCTGCATATTCCAAACAGAAGTGTGTCCATTCAAACATACTTACAGGTGTTGTATCTTTATTACAGCCTACCCATAAATGGCTTTCATGTGCAAAGTCTATAACATATTTTTCAAAAGCATGTGTTTTTTCTAGGTATTTCAATATTTCGGGTAGTAAACCTTTATTCCAGATGTCTCCCCATATAGGAATATGTAAAGTGCCTTTCTGAGGTTCATGGCCACTTCTGGATAGTATGTTTGTGTTATGTCCAGGTAGTATGTTAAGCATAATACTATTTATTGACATTCTATTAAAAACTGTTATAATACTCGTATGGCTGTCTTTAAAGACTTTAACGATATAGAACAAAAATGTTGGGACGACTGGAAGGACAATAGTATGACTGTGCCTAAAGATAAATTCTATAGTCGCAAACAGATACAAGACTGGGCTTTTCAATTGGGTATACAACCTGGAACCTATCTTTATAAGAAAGCCAATAACCTAGGCTACATGACTAGACCCTGGAATAATCTCATAGAGATCAGGTTTAAGAACGCAGAAGACCTAGCATTTATAAAACTAGGAGATTTAGATGACAGACACTAACACCGACTTCACACTATTTAAATGTAGTTATATACAACCAAACACCAATAAGATTATGGATTGCGGGGAGATGAGAGGTTGGCATGCCGAAAAGTTTATCACACAATGTGAGCAGGCCGGCTTGGTTGCAATAGTTGAGCGAACAGCAGACGACCAAAGTATTGCAGATTTCTTCCTAAACTTAGCATCCAGTGAACAAGATTAAAGTCTACTTCCGTTTACCCAGAGGTGGTAGTGGAATACCTGCTAACCTAGCCGCAAACGAAATAAGTGTAGCAGTATTACTGTGGTGTACTCAACATGGTGTGGAATACAACAGTTTAAACCTCAGACGTGATACAGGAAAGATGAGATTGATATCTGAATTCACACCAGAAGACTTGGCTGTGTTTAAACTTACCTGGGACAGGCCGGATATTACTTGGCTTGCAGGATAAAAGGTTCTAATTGTTTCCAAATAAGTTCGTGTAATTTGCGATTACCATGATCACCTGTATGCCAACGATCGTATAACTGTTTGTCTCCCACCATACTCATACTGGCATCCTGTTTGATTGTGTTAATGGGGTCGTCCTTGCCAACAAACTCACTCAACAAATCCGCACTAACAGGATTAAAGTGGGTTTTTAGATACAAACGATATGCTTTTATAATCTGTTTGTGACTGAATGTGAGATAATCCAGACCCGTTAACAGACTTGGACACCATAGTTCCCCACTGAAGTTTACCACAGGGTGTATGTTGGGGTAAGGGTCTGTGAACTCACTGCCGGGTAATGGTGCACTTCCTCCTATCAGATACACAGGCACATCCAGTTGATTCAGGTCCTTGAAGCGACAATGTACTGTTTCCGCCATGTGATCCTGAAACTCCGGTATTGTGGTGTCTGCCCAACGATTGGTTGGCAATATATAATACATGTCTGAATCTATTTGTTCTTCTGGTATACCGTGCCAGTTCTGACTGCTTAAATTGTATGGATTGTAATCCAGTTCAGGAGAACTCCAGAACATCACTATGCCATCTATGTGACCCCACCAAGCAGTAAACTTACAGGCATCCGCAACACTCTGACTGTTGTTGTGAGCATAGCCTCCACCACGATATATGTTGGCATCCGGCATGGCATTCTGCATATAATGTGCTAAACCAGTATGGCAACTGCTTGTTCGCCAGTAGCGATGATCACTGGGATTTTCTATATGTGGGGGTATAGCGAATCCTGTTTGAGATATCTCTCCCTGTGCCCATCCATCACCGGTTATATAATAAGTTGCCATGCTCTTATTTACAGTTTTGAATAATATATGTATATAAATACTGACATGATATACACATTTGGTTGCAGTCACACCTATGGAGTAGAGGGAACACAAACAGATACTGTTAGTTGGCCCGAGAAATTAGCAGAACTGTTACCTGAACACACCATAGAAGACTACAGTTTCCCTGGTACTAGCCTGGAGTACAGCATATACCAGTTTAACAGACTGCACAGTCAGAGAACGTCAGAGGATATATTCATCTTTCAGATAACTGTACCTCACAGATATACCCATTGGCCACAAAATTATTTAACAGACAACAGTTTGCGATACTGGAAGACACCAAACTACAACAAATACCATCGTCAGACAGGAGAACAACTGTACAGATACGGTCCAAGCACAAACCCTCCCCTGTTGGACAGTGGAGAAAGCGGAACCCTAAACCCTGATCCGGATATGTTTAAACTGAGATATCTATATCACAACGATGAACAGGAGTACAGCAACTACTTTAGTATGACCAATTGGTTACAGAGCCGCACAGATGTTGCATTTAAGTGGGCTGACTATAAAGATTTAATACCAGTCGCCAATCCTGTAAGCCACAAACCCATACAGAGCATACAGAGTAACCTAAATCCCACACAATACGAACTCTTTTGCTGTGATGAATCCAACCATTTTGGTGAATCCGGTAGCCAATGGGTAGCAGAATGGGTACACAAACAGTTAATCAGTGAGGGTAAACTGTGAACATACACACATATGGTTGCAGTTGGAGTTATGGTGTACACAATATAACACCAGATGTAAC
>Ga0255769_10001992_pt1 | contig 22502 bp, 20 predicted proteins | sample 041ome_9_FD_179637 | JGI IMG/M metagenome (GOLD analysis project Ga0255769, IMG submission 179637) | Coastal salt marsh microbial communities from the Groves Creek Marsh, Skidaway Island, Georgia - 041413US metaG (version 2) | ecosystem: Environmental > Aquatic > Marine > Intertidal zone > Salt... | reverse complement strand
TTGCTCAGCCACCATAATGAGTTTTAATTCCAAGATTTTTTTCCGGCCATTTTTTGTCTTCTCAAATACGGTCACTTTAGGTCTACTTTTTTCTTCTTTAATAAACTCTAGCTGTATCTTTTCTGGCAAGTAAACGCCACCTCGCTCCAAAATTTCAACTGGATAGTCAAAAAATGCGTCTAAAAACCGCTTATCAATCCAAGTCCTGGCAAGAGCCTGGCCAAGAACGTCAGGCAGATATTTTTTAATATCTGCTTCACTTTCTAAAATAATGTCTTGTTCACTAAATCGGGAGAGATCTTGATCATTCAAATCGTCCAAAGTGGTTGGCGCCGCTGGTTGAAAACGTTTGTTGAATTTAGTAGCAACACCGTTAATGAATTTAAAAATGCGATACATGCCAGTTTCCAATATTGTAAATGTATATTTACTTTTTATTCAGACCGTTAAGTTAGTATCATAATCAAAGTTGATTGAGTACCAATTAGCTACATACTCTAGGCAAATTCACTTGCTGACTTAGCGATTAAAATAACTTAGATTGTGTAAAATTTATAGTTATAATTTCGCATATTAGCGTGTTAGGTTGAATATGAAATGAAAAAGTAAACATTACAGGGATACGTATGCATTCCGATCAAGATCTGTGCAGCATCTTATTAGGGCGTGATAGTAGCTTATTCGAACTCGATTTACAGATGTATCGAAAGCAAATTTCTGATAAAGTTTGTCAGTCAAAATTTTTAGTTTTAGGTGCCGCAGGTACAATTGGGCGGGCCTTAACAAAAGCCTTAATACAATTTAAGCCAATTAAGCTCCATTTAGTCGATTTGAGCGAGAATAATTTAGCAGAACTTACACGTGATCTCAGGAGCACACATCAATATTCTCAGGCTAAATTCAAAACATTCGCAGTTGACGTCGGCTCCACAGAATTCGATGCACTTTGGCGCGACAATTATGATTACGACTACGTGATAAATTTGTGTGCACTAAAACATGTTCGGAGCGAAAAAGATCCCTACACCCTAATGAGAATGATAAAAACCAATATACTCAACACAAAAAAGACCCTTGAACTTGCGGCTGAAAATGGTTCTACAAAATATTTTGCTGTTTCAACTGATAAGGCGACAAATCCTGAAAACTTAATGGGTGCCACTAAGGCGATAATGGAAGCATATTTGGTTGAAGGCAGTGATAACATGGTGGTCTCCTCCGCTCGATTTGCTAACGTGCTTTTTTCCGATGGTTCTTTGCTTGACAGCTTCAGGAAGCGTTTAGAAAAAATGCAACCCATCACTGCTCCTCAAAATGTACGAAGATATTTCATTTGCGAAAAAGAAGCAGGTGAATTGTGCTTAATATCAACAATACTCAGTGAAAATAGGGAGATTATTTTTCCACGATTAGGCACTCACTTTCAGCCAATGACGTTCCCAGATTTGGCCAAGCGATACCTTAAGACAAGAGGTTTTCAACCTAAAGTTTTTGAAAAGGAAGCTGAGGCAAGAAGGTATATAATTACTCCAAAAAAATCCAAAATTTGGCCATGTTATTGGTCTATGTCCGATACGACAGGTGAAAAAGAAATAGAAGAGTTTTATACACAAAACGACGACGTTAACTATGAAAAATTCAAAAATATTGGTGTGATTTTAAGACAACGAGATGACTTCCAGGACAAAATTAGAACTTTTGAAGATAAACTTAAATTTCACCTAGAAAATCAATCTTGGCAAAAGCGTGATTTAGTAAACATGTTATCAGATTTTTTACCTGAAATGCACCATAATGAAGTCGGTAAGAGTTTAGATGATAAAATGTAAGATAGGAACAGTAAATGCGGCATTCCATTATCTGCGATTTCATCAAAAAGTTGTATGATGGGGTTAACCCCGTTCCATTACATGAACCGGTTTTCTACGGTCGCGAACGAGAATATTTGTTAGAGGCAATCGATAGTACATATGTATCGACAATCGGTAAATATGTAACCGAATTTGAGAATTCGCTGCGCTCCTACACTGGCTCTGCTCATGCCGTCGTAGTTACTAATGGAACCTCCGCGCTACATTTAGCCTTGCAGTGTGCAGGAGTAACTTTTAACGATTTAGTCATAACACAATCTTTAACATTTGTTGGTACTTGCAATGCAATCGCAAAATTGGGCGCACGGCCAATATTTTGTGACATTTCACAGAATAGTTTAAGTTTATCACCCTCTGCTTTATTAAAACTTCTATCTAAAACTGCCTATAAAAAGAATGGCAAATGCTTTGATCGCAAAACCAGTCAACAAATTAAAGCAGTTGTGCCAGTCCACACGTTCGGACATTCGGGAAATATAGAGCAACTAGCCAATATTTGTAATGAGTGGAATTTAGAATTGATCGAAGATGCAGCAGAAGCAATTGGCTCTCAATATAATGGAAAACATGTAGGGACTTTTGGACGGTTCGGCATAATTAGTTTTAATGGAAATAAAACAATTACATGTGGCTCAGGAGGAGCAATATTGTGTAGAGATGCCGACGATGCCGAAAATTTACGGCATGTAAGCTCAACAGGAAAGGTCCCCCACAAATACGAGTCCTTTCACAATATTGAAGCATTCAATTACAGGATGAGTAATCTTAACGCTGCTGTAGGGCTGGCACAAATGGAAAGAATCGAGCACATCCTGGATTTGAAAAGGCAATTGGCATCAAAATATGAAGAATTTTTTGAAGGTAGTGAAATTGTTTTCCACAAAGAACCCATAAACACCAAATCAAACTATTGGTTAAACACAATTATTTTTAAGAATATAGACGAGTGTAAGCGCTTTCTCGAATTATCAAATGATAGTTCGATCACTTCACGCGCGGCATGGAGGCCGATGCACAAGCTTCCAATGTATAAATCTGATATACGAGGGCCACTCACAATTACAGATCAACTTGCCGAACGAATTGCAAACCTTCCCAGTAGTGCTAATTTTAATTCTGATGCGTAAAATTTTTGTATTTACTAGTTCAAGAGCCGATTACGGACATCTTTTCGAGATAGTGAACGGGCTGATTGAGAGCAAACAAGTTATTGTCAAACTTCTTGTAGGTGGCACCCACCTAAGTGAAGATTTTGGTAGCACTATAGATCAAATAATGAGTGATGGATTTAAGGTGAACTACCAGATAAATTTTACACGCTCTGGAGACAGCTCATTAGACATTTCCATTGCAAATGCTAATGCGTTGAGAATTGCCGCAAAAATTTTTTCCTTAGATCGTCCAGACTTACTTGTACTGCTTGGTGATCGTATAGAAATACTTGCACTTGCGCAAGCTGCGTTTATCGCGGGAATCCCTATTGCCCATATACATGGTGGTGAAATAACTGAAGGAGCCATCGATGACTCTGTTCGTCATGCTGTAACCAAGTTGTCTAATTTACACTTTGCTGCGACAGACGAGTATCGGAAGCGAATTTTGCAGTTAGGCGAGGCAGAAAGGACAGTATTTAACTTTGGTGCGCCAGGGATAGATAGCTTAAAAAAGACAAAAACGCTAACACTGAATGAAATTGAAAGAGAGCTAAAATTCAAATTAGGTAAGATTTATTTTTTAGTAACATTTCACCCAGCTACTTTAGAAATAGACATGGAGCATAACTTGCTCGTTAATTTTCTTCAGGTTTTCGAGGAAGAGGAAAATGCCAAAATGTTAATAACTTATCCAAATAACGATGAACAAAGCAGTGAGTTCATCAAAACCATTAGAAACGCACAACAGAAAAATCCAGATCGTATCTGCATATTTAAGTCATTAGGTAGAGAGTACTATATAAATGCGATGCGTAACGCTAGGGCAATCGTTGGAAACTCGTCTAGCGGTATTATCGAAGCGCCTAGCATCGGAATTCCTACTATAAATATTGGATCACGACAAAGAGGGCGGATAAGAGCTAACTCAATATTGGACTGCGACGGAAGCAAAGAAAGTATTAGAAAAGCAATCCGTATGGTATTTAATGAGAATTTCCGAAATCTTTGCCAGACATGCGGTAACCCATATGGAGACGGTGCCAGCGCCCCAAGAATTGTCGAAGTGCTTTCAAATTATCCATTAACTAATCTTATCAGAAAACGCTTTCATGATTGTCGAGTTGTCGATTAAGATTAGCTGTAGGCGGAGAAACTAATATGCGAATTATAGCGGAAGCCGGCGTCAATCACAATGGTGACGAGAATTTAGCATTCAAACTCGTGGACGCGGCGGTTTATTCTGGAGCAGATGTTGTTAAATTCCAAACTTACAAAACCGATTGTTTAGTAACTAGTTCAACTGCCTGTGCTGATTACCAAATTAAAAGTAACCAATCCGTAAAAACGCAAAAGTCATTGCTCTCACAATTTGAACTATCTTACAAGTCATTTGAAAGGCTCAAAGCATATTGTGATGCATTAAAGATTGAGTTCATGACAACCGCTTTTGATTATGAAAGTTTAAAATTCGTAAGCGATCATCTAAATTTAAAAACACTTAAAATCTCTTCTGGTGATTTGACAAACGCCCCCTTTTTGCTCGAACACGCTCGCACGAATAAAAATATCATACTGTCGACAGGAATGTCGAATATTAACGAAATCAAAAGCGCTTTATCAGTACTAGCTTTTGGGTATCTTGATCAATCAGTACACAAACCTAAATTGGCGGACTTCGTGGAAGCATATTCATCGGAGTATGGTAAAAAGGTTTTAAGGGACAAAGTAACTCTACTACATTGCACTTCTGCCTACCCGGCACCAGACTCTACAGTGAACCTGAACGCTATAAAAACACTCAATCAAAGATTCAAAATATGTACGGGTTTTTCTGACCATAGTCTTGGAATAGCGATACCCATTGCTTCTGTGGCACTAGGTATAACATTACTCGAAAAACATTTGACATTAGACAAAACTCTTGAAGGACCGGATCATAGCGCGTCTTTAGAGCCTATAGAATTTAAGAAGATGGTTGAGGGCGTTTGCCAAGTATCCAAAGCCCTAGGAAACGGCGAAAAAATTGCTCTCGGAGCAGAAAAACAAAATATGAAGTTTTCTAGGCGATCCATTGTTGCTGAAAAATCGATAGAAAAGGGAGAGCTGTTTGACGAATATAATTTATCCATAAAGAGAGCCCCAGAAAAAATGAGCCCGTATGAATATTGGCGCCTGTTAGGATCTGCGTCTTCAAGAAACTATTCAGTCGGAGAGTTGATCGATGAGTGACCCCACAAAGTTAGTTTTTGTAGGAGCCGGCGGGCATGCATCCATCTTGTATGACATTGTGACAGAACAGAATTACATAGTACAAGCCATTTGTACAAAACCTTCAGGCCTAATCTCACACGTTTTCAAAAAAACACCCTTAGTTAAAGATCGTTTAGATCCTGTTGAATTTGATCCTGATAACTACAAACTTGTGAATTGCATTGGTCATATGCCCTTTTCAACAGCTCGATTTGATGTGTGGAATGAATATAAAAATTTAGGATATGTGTTTGAAACTATCATTTCACCTAGAAGTTCCGTATCAGACTTCGCGTACTTAGATGAAGGGGTGCAAGTAATGACAAACGCTACCATTAACTCCAACGCAAAAATAGGGGCTAATACTATTGTAAATACTGGTGCTATTATTGAACATGATGTAAAAGTGGGGTCGTCATGCCATATAGCGCCAGGAGCAATATTATGCGGTAGTGTATCCATTGCAGATGGTAGCTTCATTGGAGCTGGAGCAACCATCATCCAAGGTGTTAATTTGCAACAAGATACAATTGTAGCTGCGGGTTCAATAGTTACCAAGGATAGTTAATGAGAATTTCCAGTTATTCAAAACTATCGGACGCTTATTTGGTGGTGAGATGCACTGATTCAATTGCTGAAACTTTGAATGTGCTAGATATAAATGGACAGAATTTCGTTGTCGTAGTCGATACAACTCAAAAACTTTTTGGAATTGTTACTGATGGAGACATAAGAAGAGCTTTTCGTGACAACATCCAATTATCGCGCAGCATTTCAGACATTTGCATGAGAAAACCAATTACTTTACTTGAAACGCAACGAGACGCTGAAGCACGACATCTATGTCAGATACATTCAATTAAAAGTATACCTTTCGTCGATGAAAAAGGGTTTTTAAAGGCAGTGTTCATTAATACTTCAGAAATAATCGAAGATCCAAGTCGAACTGCGCTTTTTATTATGGCGGGCGGGAAAGGAAAAAGATTAGCCCCTCTCACACGCAAATGTCCTAAACCACTTATTAATGTAGCTGGAAGACCAATAATTGATTACACTATCGATAAAGCTATGCTCGAAGGTTTCAAAAAAATATTCATATCTGTCAATTATCTGGGAAACAAAATTGAAAAACACGTTACAGAAATGCATGGGCAATCCGGTAGTATTACTTTTGTTCATGAGGACAAACCGTTAGGAACAGCTGGTAGTTTAACACTCGTAGACTTCAATGGAATTGAAAATTTGGTAGTTATAAACGCTGATATAATTACCGAATTAGCTCTAAATGACCTATTGCAATCCCACACAAAACAAAAGAACACGGCAACTATGGCAGTAAAAGAGCATGCAATCCATAACCCATATGGCGTAGTGCATGTTAAAGATGAACAGATCACGTCTTTTGAGGAAAAGCCCGTTTACAAAAGCTTGATTAATATGGGGGTGTACGTTCTGTCAATGAAGGCTATTGATTTACTAGAAAAATCAAAATATTGCGACATGCCGACATTGTTTGAAAGGCTAAGAAACAATGGAAAAAAGGTTGGCATCTTACGTTTTCATGAATTTTGGATGGACCTTGGATCCAGCGTAGATCTTAAGCGAGCTCAAATGACAATGGATGGAAATGCCTAATACACTGGTAGTTGGATTGGGTTCAATGGGCAAACGGCGCATTCGGTGTTTGCGTCAACTTGGCAAATATAAAATTTTTGGTGTAGATTTGCGCCTCGACCGCCGAGAAGAAGTGGAAGAACTTTTCAACATAAAAACTTTCGATAGCATTTATAACTTTCCACATGAGAGTAGCCTTGATTTTGCAATTATAGCGTTACCGCCTGATCAACATATTGAAGCCCTACATTGGTGCACAAGATTTGGAATTAATAGCTTCGTCGAAGCTAGTGTTATCCTAGAAGGATTAGAGGATATAACCAGTAACATGGACGCAATAAAACTTATAAAACCCTCTTGCACTCTGCTGTTTCATCCTGCCATTCAGATCTTAAAAGAAATCTTGCAATTTGAAAAATTGGGTTCATTATCCAATGTTATTGTTCATTCAGGACAATATCTACCTTACTGGCACAACTACGAAAGCGTTTCTGATTTTTATGTGAGCCAACGTTCCACTGGCGGGGCAAGGGAGCTTGTACCCTTCGAGTTAACTTGGATTACAGATTTGTTTGGTGTACCGCTTAGAGTCTGTGCCAATTACCGAAAAACAATTAATATACCGGGCGCTGAAGAAATTGATGATACTTACAATATCTTGTTGGATTATGGTCATTTTTTAGGCTCGTTGACGATTGACGTAGTTTCGAGGCATCCAAATCGTAGAATTTTAGTTAACGGCTCTAAAGCTCAATTTCTTTGGGAGTGGGAAAATAACTACGTTGAGGTAAAGCAAAGTGATACTAAAGAGGCTCACCGAACATATTTTGATAAAGGAATTTCCTCGAAAAACTACAATGAAAATATCAATGAAGATATGTACTTAAACGAACTCAACGCGTTCATAGACTCCCTGAATGGTGTTTCTAGCTTCCCAAATACTCTCCAAAAAGATGTAAAGATACTCGGGTTATTGCAAAAAATTGAATTATCAAATGATAGTGGAAGGTTTATCGAGGTGATTTAGTTGCAAATTGGAGTCTTTGTAAATGCAAGGGTAGGATCCAAACGGCTACCTAATAAGCACCTTAAAGTTATAAGGGATATACCCCTGTTGCATATATTACTCACCAGGCTCATCAGTCGATTAGACGAATTTTCTTATAATTCAAACTTGACGCTATTATTGACTACAGGAAATCAAGCAGAGAACCAGATCCTGGGGCAAATTGCTTCAGAAGTCGGATTAAATACCTTTTTTGGAAGTAACGACAATATACCTTATAGACATTTACAAGCGCTAAAATTCTATAATTTTGATGCTGTAGTGTCCATCGACGCTGATGATATCATACCATCAATTGAAGCTTTGCATGAAACAGTTGCCGCACTTGTTTCTGGAAAGCCTTTGGTAAAAACTCTTAATCTACCAATCGGAATGAACGTACATGGATACAGTAAAGCTATTTTAGAGAAAGCACTGAAAGGAATAGAAAAGGAACAAATTGAAACTGGCTGGATGCATATCTTTGATTCATGTGGCATACACCAGATTTCTTATGCTGATTTCAGTAAATTCAACATCATCCGCGCAACACTCGATTACAAAGATGATTTCAAATTCTTTGAACGGGTTTTAACGGAAATACATAATTGGGATGAATTTTCGACATTGTCATTATGTGAAGAAATAATATCAAGAAAAATTTATCTAGAAAATAGCTACTTAAATGAAGAGTATTGGGAATATCATAACAAGAACAAAGGACAAGAAAAGTTTAATAGGTAGCGCAGTGACACACTCATATAGAAAACGCCTTCATTCAGTTATTCCAGGCGGAGCTCATACTTATTCTAGAGGAGATGATCAATTTCCATCGAATGCACCTTCCATTTTAGAAAGCGGAAAGGGTTGTAAGGTTTATTGTCCTGAAGGAAAAGAATACTTAGATTTTGGAATGGGCTTACGCTCAATATCAATCGGTTATGCAGAACATCAAATCAACTCTGCAGTTATTGCTGCGATTGAGAAAGGTAATAATTTAACACGTGCATCAACGATAGAATTAGAAGCAGCAGAGACTCTTGTAAGTTTAATCGAAAGCGCCGATATGGTCAAATTCTGCAAAAATGGCTCTAACGCAACCACAGCGGCTATTAAATTGGCACGGGCTTATACAGGTAAGAGCATGATTGCACGATGTAAAGACGATCCGTTCTTATCTTTTGATGATTGGTTCATCGGCTCAACTGTAATAAAACGTGGGGTTTTAGAAAGCACTATCGGCCAAACAAAATATTTCAAATACAATGATATTGATAGTCTTAAATCACTCTTGGAGAATTTTCCCGACAAATTTGCATGTGTAATCATGGAACCTGCTTCTTTTGAATGTCCAAGTACACAACAAAAGCTAGCGTGCTGTGAAAATTCACCATGTAATCGATTTCCAAATAAACACACCAACTTTCTCAAACAAGTTGAAACGATATGTAAGCAAAACAACATAGTATTCATTTTAGATGAGACGATAACTGGCTTCCGATGGAACATGGGCGGAGCTCAAAAACTTTATGGCGTGAGACCAGATCTTTCTACTTTTGGCAAATCAATGGCTAATGGTTTCTCGGTTGCCGCCCTTGCTGGGCGAAGAGAGATTATGCAATTAGGAGGTATAGAAATAACTGGCATGCAAAGAACTTTCTTACTTTCTTCAACACACGGTGCAGAGATGGCAGGTTTGGCAGCATTTTTGGCAACGCAGAAGTTTATGATAGAAAATAATGTTGTACAATCACTTTGGAATACTGGTTATCAAATCAAAAACATTTTATCCAATGCTATATCTGATAATAAACTTGAAGAGCTAGTTTCAGTTTCAGGTCCCGCTGTCTCGCCCATCATTCAATTTTTTGATGTAGATGGCAGTGCTTGTATGAAGCTAAAAACTTTATTTGCACAGGAAATGTTGAAACGGGGTATTTTGATACCTTGGATTTCAATTTGTTATCGGCATGAGAGTATTGATTTGCATCATTTTAAAAATGTAGTGGATAGTGCGCTGTCAGTTTGTAAAAAAGCTATAGAAGACGATATAGCTAATTTTTTACAGGGCGATGTAGCTAAACCTGTTTTCAGAGAATACAATTAATAAACGATGTATAAACTAAACTTGCTTAATTTCGAAACCTAGACAAGCAAGTAGCATGGTACAGTTTTTGCTTCCCTATGCGAAAACGAGTATGTCCTAATGAACGATTTATCACATCAAGAAAAATTTTCAAAATCGCGTAAGACTGTCAACGCATACATGCGTATGGCAGCAAAATTGGAAAAAAACGGAAAAATTTTGGAAGCGTCGTCACTCTATCGAAAAATATTAGAAAAATTTCCTAAAAACAAAAAAGCAAACTCAAGGCTTCGGAAATTGAACACAATGAATGCTATTCCAGACCTGTTGCCATTGATAGAAGCCAAACGCTTTGATGAAGTAGAGCAATTACTTTTAAGCAACATCGAAAGAGATAAAAATAATCCTAACTTCTGGAAATTATTGGCATCAGTTTACTACAACAAGAAAAACTACTCATTATCATTGCAATGTAATCAAAAAGCACTGGAACTTGATCCGTCTGATTTCGCACTTATGCATCAAGTTGGATGCGATCTTCTAGAGCAAAATGATGTGGGAAACGCATTTAAATCTTTCAAGTACGCATTATTGGCAAACCCACAGTTTTCTAACGCTCATACAAAAATTGGTGAAATTTATAGTAGAATAAAGGACTTTAACAAAGCAGAGGATGCGTGGAACAAGGCAATAGAAATTAATCCAGAAGATACACTCGCTATTACTTATCTGGGTATCAATGCCGTAGAAAACTTAGGGAACTATCAGAAGGCGGAATCTTATTTCAAAACAGCTTTAAAATACGAGCCACACGACGTTCAAAATTGCGTAAATTTAGCAAGCATATACTATGAGCAAGGTGAAAACGATAAATCGCTTGAAATTTTTGACGTTTGGGAAAAGAAAAACTGGCCCGATCTTGAAGATCAACAAAAAGCTGAATTTCGCTATAATTATGCCCTTGCTTTGTTTGCTGGGGGGAACGTTTCAAAAGCTTGGGATTTGTACAGGGGAAGAGTAACCCTTGATAATATCATGCCAATTGATCCTAAACGCATTAAAATCCCTAGGTTGAACACACTAGATGATGCAAAAAGAAAACGAATTGTGCTAGTTGCCGAACAAGGAGTAGGAGATCATCTGCACACACTAGGACTTCTACGCCCGTTCATAGCAAAAACTAAAAGCGAAATCATTCTTTGCGTAGAGCCGCGGCTTAAAAGTCTATTACAGCGCTCTTTCCCTAAAGTTAAAGTCGTTACCGACTTTGACCTTGCAGACCCTAGCATAGACTACTGGATGCCTTATGGCGATTTAGGTTTCTTACTTGACTTCAATCCAAAGGTCAGTGCGATTTGTAAACCATATATAAAGCGGGATCCAAAATTAAAATTAGACTGGATGGATAATCTTCCAAAAGACAGGCTCAATGTTGGTTTCTCCTGGAGAAGTGGTCTAGTTAATCCAAGACGCCTGAATTCATACACTTTGTTGAGCGATTGGACAAATATTATTAGCAAAAAAAATGTGAATGCAATCTGCCTACAATACGAAGATATTTCTGAAGATATCAAAGAATTACCGGCAACAATTGCAAAGAATTTACTTGTGCCTGATTTTGACTTGAAAGACGATTTTGAGTCTTTGGCATTACTCATAGACAAGTGTGATATTGTATTTGGCCCTTTCACAGCTCCATCTATTCAAGCCGCCGCACAGGGTACTGAAACGATCATATTCAATCTCAAGTCTGGTGATCGTTGGTCATTTGGCAACTCGCTTCATTACACTGAATATAAAGATGAGTGGTATCCTAACTGCCACCATTTCGTATTTAACCAACAAACAAAAGGCGATTTATCTAATAGAATTGAATCCTTAATCGATAAAACGTACGAGCAGAAGATGAAAAAATAACTTGTTAATGAGATTCTAGAACAGAAATTAGTTTTTTAATACTGTGGAATATAACTCGATAGTCAGTTATTCTTTTTGTTAGAATATGATTTTCGAGCGTAGCTACATGTCATTCGTAAACGACTATATAATTGGCAAAACACAGCAGGCTGTGGACTTAAAAAAGTTAATTTCAACATTAGGAGCATCAGATGCACCTGCAATAATTTTTGGTCCAACGGGATCAGGTAAAGAATTAGTTGCTCAAGCTTTACACGAAGAAAGCAGAAGAAAAGGTGCTTTCATAGCCATCAATTGTGCAGCAATTCCACAAGAGTTGCTTGAAGCTGAATTGTTTGGTTACGAAAAGGGGTCTTTTACCGGAGCAATAAAGACAACGAAGGGAAAGTTTGAACTAGCACATAATGGAACAATATTTTTAGACGAAATTGGAGATATGCCTGCTCCAATGCAGTCGAAATTACTGCGAGTGCTAGAAAACTCCAAAATCCAAAAAATTGGATCTGAAAAAGAACTTTCATTGAACCTACGAATTGTTTGTGCGTCACACAAAAACTTAGAAGACTTGGTTAAACAGAATTTATTTCGGGAAGATTTATTTTTCAGGCTTAATGTCTTCCCAATTAAAGTTCCAAGTCTCAAGGAAAGATCAGATGATGTACCGCTGCTCATCGAACACTTTATAGCACAAAAACTAAAAAACAGACGGATTAACCCACCCAGTTTTTCTATTGAAGCGGAGGAAGCCCTGCGCAACTACGACTGGCCTGGCAATATACGAGAAGTGCGCAACGTTGTGGAGCGGGCATTGTTATTTTTCTGTAACAAACAGATAAATGCAGATGATGTAAGAAAATTTCTAATAAGATTTGAAACAAACATTATAAACAGAGCGGATGAACAGAATGCTATTTGGGATGAGTTTGATAATCTCTCATTAAACATAACTTTAGACGAAAATGATTATAAAATTCCAGAAGCTTCTGATTTTAAAAATTTATTCAAACATAAAAACAGTATCGATCTTCGCGTATTACTTCGAGACATCGAGATAGTCTTAATCAAAGCGGCTATGGAAAGAAATAGCAATAACACCAGCGAAGCTGCCAAAGATCTAAAACTCTTGAGAACTACTCTCATTGAAAAAATTAAGAAATATGGAATTTAAAATTTACTTTTGGTTCCAAGAATCAACTAGATTTTCTAATAGTGTTTTAGTGCCATTAAATTGTGTCATAGCACTTTCCATATCTCCAAATTGAGCAGTATAGCGCGTTTTTAATAACTTCTCTCTCTGCTCTAATTGTTCAAGTTTTTCCGATAAGTCATCATTTTTAGCTGTATAAGTTGTGTTCGCATTACTTATTGATGAGCTTTCATCCAAAACATCGTTCATCAAATCAATAATTTTTTTTGAGAAACTTGTACCCGCATACAATGTGAAGTCACCAGGATTCTGCACTGTAGATATCATCAAAAGGCCTGGATAACTACTTGTCGAAAAACTACTCCCTCCATCGCTTAAATCTTCACGTGTCAAGGAAACAGTATCCCCTAACTTCCAACTACCACTACTATCTGATACCGCATATTTACCGGGTGGAATGGAAGTATATATAGACCTAGTCGCAACAACTGATGATTTATTTGTAGTTAAATTTTGATCTTTTAAGACAGAGAATCGTTCCGGATTATTTGTATAAGTTTTATTAAAAACAGTTTCATCAAGATAAAACTGACCATTAACGTTAGTCTTTATACCTAATTCTGTAAGATAAATGTCGCTGTCGGCGTAACCTGATATTGGTGCAACCGATAACTTCTTGAAATCTGATTTCAACTTAGAAACAGCTGGATCCATGGCAAGCGGCCCATTATCGCCTCCTACAACGATTTCAGTCAACTTATCTATTTCAGCTTTAAACTCATTGAGTGAAAAAATAGTATCATTAATCGTTTGTAAAATAGCTGATTTCGAACGTGCCATCGTAATCGTTGCTGCAGACGAGAAGTCTGATTTAAGCTCTAATGTGCTTCCTGCAATCAAGTCAGATATCGAATTTGTTGTTCGTGACAGGGTGACACCATTGAAATCAAAACTTGCATCAGAGGCTAATTGATTGAAATTATTATCATAGGCATCTACTGATGGATTTGCTGGTGTTTCCCAACGACCATCTTTTCCGGCTAATGAGTCCACAATCTGAAAACCAGCAGATGCACCAGTCGAACTTCCAGTGATTGTAAGAGAATAGTTATTGTTAGTGCCTGTTTTATCTATAATTTGCGCTGATATTCCATCAACAGCATCGAGAATATCGGCAACTTCCTGTAATGTTTTTCCACTAAATTGATCTAAATTCACCGATGTGCCGGAACCACTAAATGTATAAGTTCCTGAGCTTTCTGACCAGCTGCCAAAATTAATAGTCAAGTCTGCGCTAAATGACCCCGCTAGGCTATTAAATCCGGCAAACTCAAACACCATTTTTTTTGCGGTAGATACATTTGCAATAGAAACTGTACCTTCAGCCGATTTTGATTCATCGGTAATCGTGAGACCCACTCCTGAAGAATTTGAGCTAACGGCAGAAAAAAATTTATCTGATGAGATTGTGGTAAAATTATTCATTGTCTTTGTTACTTGTGAATTCAAATAACTAATACCGGAAATAGCAGTCTCCGTTTTTTTTAATTTATCGTTTTCCAGGGTTCGTCTTGGCTCAATTTCTGCAGAAACCATAGCCTCTACCAATTCAGAAACATTGAAGCCTGAACCGTTTTTATTAACAAGACTAAGATAATCTGGCTTAGCAACATCTACCATGCATTAGGCTCCTGTTAAAAATAACGACATTTTTTAAGAAAAATTAGAAATTAATATTGAATTTCTATATCAATACGTCTGTTTTTCTCCCGTCCAGCAGCAGTGGCATTATCAGCCACAGGCGCCATTTCACCTTTACTCACCGCTGATAATCTATTCCCATCTATGAGGCCTGTTTGTTCGATCGCTTGCACCACACTAGCTGCTCGCCCAGCTGCAAGATCCCAGTTATCTCTGAATTGAGCATTTGATATGGGCACATCATCTGTATGCCCTGTGACAGTAATTTCACTTGCTGGGCTCATCGAAGCAAGTGCAATACGATCTAAGATGCGGCGTGCTTCATCAGTCAGGTCAGCTGTTCCTGATGGGAAAGCACCACCCGAGCCCACAGTCACAAATACTTTATCTTCTCTCTGTTCAATAGCAACTAAGCCCTGATCGATTTGCTCTTTGAGTGCGACTGTTAACTCTTCAGTTGTGCGGGACGCATTTTGAATTTTTTCCTGAGCCTCTACGGATGAACCACCCTCACCTTCGCCATTTTGCTGTTTAGCTGAATCCATTGAAGCCGCTAACTTTTCCAATTCAGCTTCAATACCACCAAATAGCACTTCACTTTCTGAAGCACCCGCGCTTTCTCTTGCTTCATTTAATGCTTCAAGAGCGTCTGCAATCATGGACTGCATTTGCTCGGATGAAGCTTGAGTTTCAGGAAAATTGATAACGACATTTTCACCGAGAGTCTCAATTGTAACCTCACCAGTATCTATTGCTTTTTGAAGTTGCTTGGCCAGCTCAGTCGCTTCAAGTTGCTCTGCCCCTTCCCCACCTGCACCATCAAAATCTGCCTCTTTTTGCTTATCTGCTTCGCTTCCATCAGGTGCATCGTCTTCTGCAGTCTGCAGGTCTAATTCAGGTTGCTGCAATTCTGTCGTATCTTGTCGCAGCGTTGTTGAAATAGATGGCGTTGGGTTAGGGCTAAATTCCAGAGCGATTATGGTTGTACCCTTCGGCTGCTCGACAACGGGAACAACCTTTTGGACACCAAACGCTTCTTTCAAAGAACCTGAAATCTGTTTAAATTTTGGGACGTTAAATTCTGCGAAGGACAAAATTAGAACAAAAAACGCCATCAGAAGCGTGGCCATATCCGCAAAAGTTGCCATCCAAGCGGGCGCACCGGCCGGTGGGCACTTCGGACACTCTTCCTCGTCCTGTTCTTCTTCTAATACTTCTTCAGCCATTCAATTCAAATCCTCGAGAATACAAAACAGATTTTGCGGTTAATTATGCTGCCACTTCAAATTTTGCTTGTAATTTAGGAGGCAAGGCAGCAGCCATATTATCTTGGATATTTCGCGGAGACTCGCTACGCGCAATTCCACGAAGTCCTTCAAGTACGATTTCGCGGTAGGTAATTTCGTAAGCGGTGTAGTACTCTAGTTTACCTTTAATTGGGTTGAAAATCACGTTTGCAACAAAGGCACCGTAAAGCGTTGTCAAAAGAGCAATCGCCATAGCAGGTCCGATAGACTTCGGGTCACCCATGTTCCCCAGCATAAGCACAAGACCGATCAAGGTACCAATCATTCCCATTGCGGGAGCGATATCAACCCAAGCCTGAACGACACCATGATTGGCCTCATGTCGTGCCTTCATGGAACCTATTTCAGATTTCATTTGCTTGACAAGCTTCTGTTCATCCGCGCCATCGACCAACATTTGCATGCCTTTTTCAAAGAACTTGTCTGGCACAGGTTGTCCTTCCAAAGCCATCATCCCATCTTTACGTGCCATGGCAGCCAGTTCGACCATACGCTCAACAGTCTCATCCATCTTTTTAACGGGTGGCATAAATGCTTTTGACATCGCACCGAAGCTTCCAAGGAAAACTGGAAGTGGATTTTGATACATAACGCAAAAAAATGTGCCACCAAACACGATAAAAATAGACTGCGTGTCAATGAATGGGGCGACCCCTCCACCCATGATCATTGTAGCGATGATCGCTCCAACTGCACCAATGAAACCAATTAATGACGCTAAATCCATTACATCACTCCAATATGTTCGCTACTTACATACAAAAACCATACCATCTGAAATTTTTATGATTAAGTTTTTGGCATGTATCATGCATTGTAGCTTAAAGGAGTTATTTTTCAAAATGGTGAAAATCTTCATATTAATTCTAGTTTCGGTATTTGCTGCACCAATGGTAAGCCATGCGCAATTTTTTGAAGAAGGGCACTTAGTTAAAGATGTTAGAAATAATATTGTGTGGCTACGCTGCTCAGTGGGCCAGCGTTGGGATTATGATACGGGACAATGTACCGGAAAAACCATTAGACTGAACCATGAAGAAATTATTGACGCCATTCAACAAGCCAACAAACAGCTTGGCGGCAGTTGGCGCCTGCCTTCGCTAGAAGAATTAGAAAGCCTAGTTTGTGAAGCATGCGAACCCCCAAAAATTCGCTCAAAATACTTTCCAAATATAGAGCGAGAAGCCTATTGGACTGGATCAAAAAATCGCTATAACCGAAAGATGTGGTGGAGTGTTAACTTTATGACTGGTCACTCGTACTCACGGTTTTTCGCTTATCAACAATTACCGTTTCTACTCGTCAAAGACCGTTAGTTTATTCCTATAATTGTAATAATAATGACAAGCAGACAGACTAAAACAGCTGAAATCTCCATAACTTGAGATTTTGCCAGTTTCACGTTTTCTTGATAAGATCTGCGAGTTTTATCAAGCATGTCGTTATAAATCCGGATCGCACTTTCATATGCATCGAGATAATTTTGATCTAAATCGTGCAATCTTAAGTCTGTGTAGTAGGCGCTGTTCTGCCCCTTCATAAAATTCTCTACGTCTTTGGCTATCTCTTCGGAAATATCAAAGGCCCGCGGAATTGGTACGCCTTTAAAGAATAAAAAGGGCGTCTCCGGATATATGGGAATAATCGGATTATAAGGTAATGCTCTAATAAAAAGATATAGACACTTCAATTCATCAGCTAAAGAAAAAGCATTTACCATCTCATAATATGAAATCTCACCCAGATTCATAGACTTGACAGAATTTACAAGCTTAAAAGCAAATTCTGAAATCGCCTTTGATTCATCAACATCTGAAAGTGATTGTGGATCTAAGTTACTCTCACTCTCAGTATTTTCAGAGGTTGAGCCAGCTTCATTTTCGATTTTTTCTCTATCTTGAGATGCCATTGACGTTACTCATTTATACTTACGTGACTAGAATAAGTTAGCTTGTTTTTTTTTAAATGTCTGCTAGCCATTCTTCTTTTATAAAAAAAATGGAGACCCACGCGATTTGGATCTCCACATTCACAATCAATACATCTCTAATCTAATTAAGACTGAACGAGTTGAAGAAGTCCTTGTTGGCCTCGGTTCGCCTGCGCAAGCATAGCGGTTGCAGCCTGCTGCAGGATTTGGTTTTTAGCCAAATGAGCAGTTTCCATCGAGAAGTTAACATCATTCACAGTATTGAAACCGAGCTCATACTGTGCAGTTAAATCCATTGTATAATTCAAAGCACTTTCAATTGCCGCATATTGTGACCCCGCTTGAACCCGAGCAGTATTTAGCTGCGTTTGCACAGACTCAATTTTAATCGTCAAAGCACCTACTGTAGAAGTACCAGAAGAAGGTTTTGCAACAAGGTTACCGCCTGAACTATACAAATCAGTGTATGCAAACCTTGCGATACCGAATGACATCGCAGCACTCCGCCCGCCAATAGAAACATTATACTCAAGAGCAGTAGTGCAGAAAACATCCTTACCCTTGTAAGTTGACTTCGTCATCATCCTGTTAAATTCGTCAGCGATTGCCTCAGCCTCAGCATTGATTGCAGCACTGTCTGCGGTTGTATTCGAGCTATTTGCGCCAAGAACAGCTAACTCCTGTAACCTTGCCATCAATGCAGACCCAGCATCGATCACCCGCATGCCGGTTTCTAGGTATCCCATCACAACTGATGCACCCTTTATCCCTGCCTTTGTACCTGCGAAGTCGAGACGGAATGTATCACCCATTGCGACAAAAGCTGATCGGTCACCAGCATTGGCATTCGCCTTACCTGTGGCAAGCCTTTCCATACTTTTGCTTACTTCGTTGTTAGCGCGAGAAAGGGATGTCTCCACTTTATAGAACGCTGTCGTTGCACCTATATTTGCCATTTTTAGTTCCTCTAACTCTAGGATATGTTGCTAAAAATCTTATAAGTTACTGCTGTATCAGCTGTAGCAGTCCCTGCTGTCCACGATTTGCCTGTGCAAGCATTGCTGTTGCAGCCTGTTGTAAAATCTGATTTTTTGCCAAGTGAGCCGTTTCCATTGAAAAGTTAACGTCACTCACAGTATTGAACCCGAGCTCATATTGCGCTGTGAGATCCATTGTGTAATTCAATGCACTTTCTAGAGCCGCATATTGCGATCCAGCCTGAACCCGGGCGCTATTAATATTCGCTTGAGCTGACTCTACCGCGTTAGTCAATGCACCAATTACTGCGACACCACTCGATGGCTTTTGGTATAGAGCACTGCCAGAGTACATAGCACCATAGGTTACCGCAGCAAGTCCAAACGTCATGTTTGCGCTACGTCCGCCAATAGCCACATTATATTCACCCACGGTTGACGCTATAACATTCAGTCCTTTGTATGTAGATTTCGTCATCATTCTGTGGAATTCGTCAGCAATCGCCTCGGCTTCTGCGTCAATAGCCGCTGCGTCTGCGGTGGTATTTGAAGCGTTAGCACCAAGCACAGCTAGTTCTTGAATCCTTGATAAGAGGGAAGAAGCGGCGTCCAATACTCGCATGCCGGTTTCCAGGTATCCCATCACAACTGATGCGCCCTTTATCCCTGCTTTTGTACCTGCGAAGTCGAGACGGAATGTATCAGCCATTGCTACAAAAGATGATCGGTCACCAGCATTGGCATTCGCCTTACCTGTGGCAAGCCTTTCCATACTTTTGCTTACTTCGTTGTTAGCGCGCGAAAGGGATGTTTCCACTTTATAGAACGCTGTCGTTGCACCTATATTTGCCATTTTTTGAACCTTTCAGAAACAGACAATGATCTGCCTTCAGATATAGTGAACGACAAATATCTGGAAAGTTTAGGTTTATTACCCAGAAAAAAATTTGTATGGAAAATTATGTCAAAATATTGACACATAAAATATGTCAATTAATGTTTTTGATGGTTGGCCCGAAAAGACTTAAAGTTATCCACAGGCAACGTGGAGATAAGTCATGAAACTAGACTTTAATTTACAAGTATCTCAAAAGCAGGGTATCGCCCTGACAGCACAAGTGCAGCAGGCAATTAAATTGCTTCATATGACAAATTTGGAGATTACCGAATTTGTGGAAGAGCAGTTTCAAGATAATCCCTTCGTTGAAGAAAGCGGCTTTTCGGAAAAAACACTTAAACAATCAAGTGAGCAAAGGAAAAGTAATGAAATTGATCGGACACTAGATGCCAATCCATACGAACAAACTCGAGCTGAAAGTAAAGTCACCCAAGAAAATCAGTTCGAAACAGGTGAAAGTTACATACCCAAGTCTACTGTTGCAAAGGCCGCAACAGATTTTGATGCCTTGAGCTTGGTAGAAGAGAAATCAAAATCGTTGTTTGCACACTGTCTTTCATTTGCTGAAAGCTTAAATCTCACTCAAAAAGAAATGATTGTTGCGATAGCCTTAATAGAGGACCTACAACCAACAGGATGGTTGGAGAGCGATATCAACTCACTTTCAGGAAAGCTCGATATCGATCTGGAGACGGTTCAGAAGGTACTAAATGAATTACAAGAAATTGAGCCAGCCGGTCTTTTTGCACGCAGCTTGAAAGAATGCCTCACACTACAAGCGGTAGAGAAGCAAGTTTATTGCAAAAATATGGCTGTGATACTTGATAACTTACACCTAATTGGATCTGGGAAGTTTGATCTGCTAAAACGTAGAAGCGGATGTTCTGACGCCGACATCGCAGATATCTTTAGAAAGATTAAGTCATTTAATCCAAAGCCCGGAACTGCATTTGATTTCATCGATGCCCCTATTCGAGAACCTGATCTACATGTGCGTGAAGATAGTGGTGAATGGATCGTCGAACTCAACAATTCGACCCTTCCAGATGTAAGAATTAGTAAAGAATATGCGCGCGAATTAAACAAGCTAACCAAAGACAAAACAGAGCGTGAATTCATTCGCGAAAAAATTACCGAAGCTAAATGGCTTGCGAATGCGATAAGCAAACGCAATGAAACGATGTTGAAAGTCGGTTCAGAAATTATCAAGCGCCAGATAGAGTTTCTTGAAAAAGGTGCGCAATACATTCAGCCAATGATCTTAAATGATATTGCAGAAGCAGTTGGCATGCATGAAAGTACAATCAGCCGAGTTACAACTGGGTCTCTAATACAAACACCTCGTGGCACACTTGAGCTGAAAGCATTTTTCAGCGTGGGCGTGAAGCAAGACGATGCGAGTGAAGCAAAATCAGCAGCATCCATTAAATATCGAATTAAAAAACTTATTGAACAAGAAGATCCCAATGCGCCTATCAGCGACGATGCTATTGTCGACACCCTGAAAAACGAGGGCGTAGGCGTTGCTCGGAGAACGGTTGCTAAATATAGAAAAATGGAAAATATCCCATCTTCTTTTGCGAGAAAAAGACGCAATATCATTTCAGGGACAGCGTAAAACTAGTTATTTGAAGACTAACTTGAGTCACAAACCACTTACTAACTATCCTTAACTATCACTTTGTGAATTACGCTTCGCTTCTTGATCGCGTTTCTTTCAAAACGAATTTTGTTTTGTGGATCTATATTTTTTATAATTACACTCACATCTTTCTCATTCGTCCCGGCGATCGTCATATAATGCTTTTTACCGGCAAATAATGTGAACGAGCGCATCAAATTATCTTGTGACAAATGAATGAAGCGAGAGAGAACTACATATGTAATCATAAACAAGTAAATATTTATGAAGAACGTCAAAGCATAACTTACCAACACCACACCTAGGGGTGGATATAAGCGATATTTCAACAGCCAAATCACCGGGAAAAGCCCAGCCATTGGATCTTTTTCCATGCTCAAGATGTCACAAACATTGTGACCGTCTCTGTAGATTTCATAGTTTTGGTACGATTTAAAATCACCATAGGCATGCTTTTGAAATTCTTCCATTGCCCATTCGGTCTCTTCTTCAGTCGCCAAACCAAACTTACTTTCAATGGGCATGGTGATAATAATGTCAAACACTTGGCCATCGCGCCAAAGAGTGAGCAACCACTTTGCTTCCTCACCCTGCTTGCTAAGAAACATATCCCTGAGCTTAGCCGGCCCATCTCGATATATTTGCCCATCAATTGCGACCAAGATATCAGCTTCCTGCAGCTTTTTCACATAATCTGGGATCGATAAACCGTTCGTCGCTATCTTAAGGAGGAGCCCGTTTTGATCAAAATCTTCCACCGCTGGAAGAGCATTTTCCAATTCGTCAGCATCAACATCCGTGGCAGGATCATTTATTTCAATATCTGTTTCTTCACTCATGGGAATTTCAATGGATTTGCTGGGGCCCGTGGTGCTGGTTTAGGCGCTGCTTTTTTTGCCTTCGCTTGAACTTCAGCCTTTCGCTTCTCCTCTAACAACTTTGCTGCAATGTCTTTTTGCAAAA
>Ga0255769_10001990_pt1 | contig 22522 bp, 13 predicted proteins | sample 041ome_9_FD_179637 | JGI IMG/M metagenome (GOLD analysis project Ga0255769, IMG submission 179637) | Coastal salt marsh microbial communities from the Groves Creek Marsh, Skidaway Island, Georgia - 041413US metaG (version 2) | ecosystem: Environmental > Aquatic > Marine > Intertidal zone > Salt... | reverse complement strand
GTAACCCCGGCGAGTACACACTGACCTACACTGCAACTGACGTGGCTGGAAATACGGTTTCGGTCGATAGAGTCGTGACTGTTGAGGCGGCACCCAATGGTGGTGGCGGTGGTGGCGATGGTGGCGATGGTGGCGGTGATGGAAATGGTGGCGGTGGAACGCCGGTTGACACTACTGCACCAGTAATCACGCTTTCAGGGTCCGCGACACTGAGTGTTGAGCAGGGAACAAGTTTCACCGACCCTGGTGCGTCTGCACAGGATGACGTCGATGGTTCGGTTGAGGTAACGGTAGCTGGGGCTGTCGACGTCAACTCGGCTGGCAGTTACACATTAACCTATAGCGCCACAGACAGCGCTGGAAATACGGCGTCGGCAAGCCGGACGGTGACGGTTGCTGACACCACTCCACCCGTGGTGACACTCATAGGCAGCGGTTCCATCACTCTCGCTGCGGATGCGACGTACACGGAAGCGGGGGCGAACGCCACCGACAGTGTTGATGGTGCTCTAACTGTAGAGATTACGGGTAACGTCGGGAGCGCTGCAGGCACCTATCGAATTACCTATACGGCCACAGACGCTGCAGGAAACACGGCAAATGTGCAAAGAATTATCACCGTTCTGGATAGCGATTCATCCACTGGCGATGGTGTTCAAAGTGTCCTTTCGCAAGGCGTTGTAGATGGTGTTTGGGATCGTGGTATTAATGCGTTCGACCAAGCGATAGATTTTGGCGACTGCAGTAACGACGGTGGAGCAGGGTGCCCCTCGATTTCGTGGGAGTTTGTGAGCGACGCAGATCGCGGTGACGTTCTCCAAGTAACTCACGCTAATAACGGTCAGCTTGCCGGTCTATTCTTCGGAGCCAATACGGGCGTTGATCTGAGTAGCTACGCTAATGGCGCCATCGAGTTTGATGTAAAGGTTGTGTCAGGGGACCCTGAAATAACGATGAAACTTGACTGCTTTTACCCCTGTACATCGGGTGATCAAGTGCTGGGTCCAAAAGGTGTCGGTGACTGGGAAGCTGTCAGTGTTCCAATGAGTCAGCTGAGAGGTGCAGGACTGGATATCACTGATGTAAATACCGGTCTTGTTATTTGGGCGAGCAAGTTTCAAGACACAGTGTTTCAGCTGGACAACGTGCGATTCACGGGTTTTGACGCCGACGCGGGAACAGCTCCTCCCGTTGTAACCGTGCCCTACACCCTTACTACAATGGGCCTTGGAAGCTACTCTGATACGATCAACCCAGCAAGTTACAAGTGCGCAAACGATTACGGCGCGTGGTTGTACAACGCGGGCGTGATCCCTTTTACCAACCTCGGCACTTGCGACAATGTAGCTTCAGCGCGCCCGGTTAAACGCATGCCACAACTCGCGGGTGATGCGGCTCAAACACATACTATGACGCACCGATGGTGGGGCTCTGTCTCCTTTGTTGGGGAGATGCGTATCGGCGATCCCAACGGCGCAGGCTACATCACACCTGATCCGTTTATCGCGAGACTCAACGAGCGCGGGCTCAGAGTTATGTCGATTCCGACGGGTCTCTCTGCAGGCCCCGGCGGGTTTGGCTACACCATTCCAGATCCCTTCTCCGAGGTGTTTGACGGGGCAGCAATCGGTAACTCGGCGCACAGCAACATGGAAGCGAAGCTTCTTGATTACTCGGAAGGGGCGGTCACCGCAGGCTGGTATGACGGTAATACGCTTGTGATGGAAGCGACCTTTGTTTACGGCTCCCCCTATATTTTCTTCGAGGTGTATTCTGGGTCGCCTCAAATTAAAACCTGGCCAAATGCAACCGACGGACAGCGCGGTATTTGGCACGAGGGTGGTAACAGCCTCGGGGTTTGGACAGCCATTGCCGGTGGGCGTAATAATTTCTTGGTTGTCGGTGATGCGGGAACGACCTTCAATAATGCCGACAGTGCAACCGTCACGATCTCTGCACCATCCGGCTCTTTCACACTAGCGTGGGCACCCGATGAGTCGGCGAGTGTTCGACAAACCCTTGAAACTTATGCACGTAATATCGTGAGGGATGTCACGATTGATTACGCAGTTGATCGCACGGACAACTCGGTAACAGTGAGTCACCGTTATCTGGACAGTACCGGTAGCGAGGTGGAGACGCTTGCGGGTCTCATGCCCCTTCATTGGAAGCGTGCGACAGGTCTTACCTATGCCACATCGACAAGAAGTGCGCGTGGTTTGATCAAGTTTGCGCCGACATCAGCGTTTGATTACGAGCTGGCTTCAGTGGGCGTACTGCCATCCTTGCCTTTGATGGATGGCTCGCTCGACGAGACTGTTTTGCGGAATTTGGTCACAGAGTTTGTAGACGGCGGTCCGAGTTACTGGAATACGGCAAATGACACCTATTGGAACGGTAAAGCTGTCGGCCGGTTGTCAGAAGTCCTTGCATTGGCGGATCAGCTCGGCATGACCACGGAAGCGAGGACCCTTCGAGATTGGTTAAAAGCTGAATTGGCAGACTGGATGAGTGCCGAGAATCAGGGCACGCTCGACGATGGGAACTACTTCGTCTACGACGAGGACTGGAGCACGTTGCTGGGTATGGAAGAGTCTTTCTATGCGCATACGCTATTGCAGGATCACCACTTCCATTACGGCTACTTTGTTCGTGCTGCGGCTGAGGTCTGCCGTGTCGATAAGGGCTTCTGCAGCGCCGAGCAGTACGGGCCAATGTTCGAGTTATTAATCCGTGACTATGCGGGTGGTCGAAACGACACAATGTTCCCATACCTTCGAAATTTTGATCCGGCAAATGGCTTCTCATGGGCCTCGGGCGAAGTAAACTTTGCTCGCGGAAACAACAACGAGTCGACCTCGGAAGCGGCTAATGCCTATGGTGCGATGGTGCTTTATGGGTTGGCGACCGGTAATGATGAGATCACCGAGCGTGGTATGTATCTCCATGCGTCGACCTCGGCCACGTATTGGGAATATTGGAATGATATCGATGGCTGGCGCGGTGGTGACGCAGATGCGCGCAATTTCCCCCCAGGCTACCCCCGCATAACGACGTCCATAATTTGGGGCGAGGGGAGCGCCTTCTCGACGTGGTTCAGCCCAGCCTTTGCCCACATTTTGGGCATCCAGGGACTGCCATCAAACCCGCTGATTATGCACGTGGGGTTGTACGCAGATTATCTGGACGATTACGTAGCGCTCGGTCTAGAGGAGTCTGCTAACGGCAAACCATCGGGGCTACCAGCGGATCAGTGGACCGATCTCTGGTGGAATTTGTGGTCTATGACCGACGCTGATAGTGCGATTGCAGACTACGAGGCGACGCCGAATTATCAGCCGGAGGCTGGCGAGGCCCCCGCTCACACTTACCACTGGCTATACACCATGCGTGCATTGGGTGAGCTTCAGACGGGTACAGGTGCTATCACGGCCGACCACCCTGCGGCCATGGTGTTTCAAACTGACGCAGGCACTACGAACTATGTGGTTTACAACTACACCGACGCGATAGTTAACGTCACCTTTAGTGACGGCACCGTTGTAGAAGCAGCGGCTAACCAGTTCACGGTGCAGCAAATGTAAGAACGCCGTTCTGTATAAGATGTTCGGTATTAAAAGGCCCGACCTCTTCTAGGTTGGGCTTTTTTTTACCCTGCTTTTGTAGGTGTCTAACCCAAGCGAATTATTAGTGAGTGGGAGTGCTGTTAAAGACCCGTACGTCGGAATTCACCGTTACGCGGTTCATACAGCGATAGCCAGGGAGATAGTCAGCCAGCGCATAGTGCTGCGTTAACCGGTTATCCCATATGGCGACTGAGTTATCGCGCCACCGGAATCTGACTTGATGTTCGGGCTGATCAATATGCTGGTAAAGGTATTCCAGCAGTCGGTCGCTTTCCGCTTTCAGCATGCCCACAATGTGTTGGGTGAACGATCGGTTGACGTTGATGTACTTCGCACCGGTTACTGGGTGGGTTTCAATTACGGGGTGGACCCAGGCGCCATTACTGCGAACACCTTCGTTCATGGCGTCGATGTTGAGATCAGCGCCGAGGTAGTCGTTTCGAAAGCAACCGATGTCATGTACTGCGTCCAGCGTCTCTAGCATTTGCTGCATGTGCGGTGCGAGGTTGTCATAGGCGAGCGCCATGTTAGCCCAAAGCGTATCGCCTCCCGTCTCGGGAACTGACTTGGCATATAGAATCGACATGAAGGGCGGCGACTCGCGAAAGGTCAAATCCTTGTGCCAATCGTTCGTATCGGGCGGTCGATTCTCGTCATTCTCTAAAATTGTAATCGCAGGGATGCGCTCGTGGTTTTGATATACCGGATGGGGAATATCAATCTCCCCAAAGTGCTCACCGAGTGCAATATGCTGCTCGGGCGTCATTTTTTGATCTCTGAAAAACACGACTTGATGGACCATAAGTGCGTCATAGACGGCTTGTGCGCCCTCAGGTGTAATGTTGCCTAAATCGATATCTATTTCTGCACCCAGCGCTGGTGTTAGACGCTCTATTCTCACGTTGGCTTCCCCTTATAGGGTCGACGCATGCCTGTCGTCGATTCCCTATTCTACTGCCGAGCATTATGGCTGCGAGCATAGACTCGATATCAATCATGGGGCAATGAAAAACGACGTAGCCGCTTGGGAATTTGCAATTCGACATCGCCCAGCGGATGAGTGCCAGATAACGCCGAGCCGGAACGACCGGGCAGGTGCTGGGGTGCCATGTGCAGCGGGAAGCGGTTGTGAGCAATGCTGGTCTTGAACTGGTATCCGATACACTAACGCGAGTAGCGACCGACTAAGGTCATTAGTGGTTTAGCCCTCTACTCTTTAATGAGAGGGAGGTCGCGAGGCTAGGCCGCGGAGAGATCTCCCGTTTCACGTTTAGGATTAACATTCACAGGGCACCAATACACTGAGTGATTGCAGCGTCAAACCGCCGAGGTATTAGGCGGCTACCGGAACGTCGCTCGGTTCTTTTTGGGGTTTGTCTGCGGCGTCCTCGCCCCCAACATTGAGCTCTGCCGGTGCCAACTGATGTTCCTCGGCAATCTCGCCTGCTCTGGGGTCTTGTTGTAACGCAGCTGGTGCGGTAGTGGGTGTTGCAGCAACAAAACTGCTTTGTTCTCCTGTTGGTACAGCGGTAGCGCCTTTGGGTTGCATGGCAATAAAGGCAGCAAAAATAGCGCACGCTGTGGCTATTAGGCTGAATAAAATCTCTCCCTCTGCCGTGCGCATTGCCCAGCCAAACATGAACGAGCCAATCGCAGCACCTACCGCATTTAGAAGCAAAACCGATGATCCAATCATGACGAACTCCTCGCGCTCAGAGTTATCGGCTGCCTTGGCTAACGAAACGGCGTAGAGTGAATTGCTGGCAGCGCCGAATGCAGCGGCGCCAATCAAAAGCGAGGTGGTGTCCTCAGCGGTGGACAGGTAGAGCGCAGCCAAACTGCTCATTGCACACAAGAAGGCAAGAACATGGCGCCGGTCGATATGGTCGGATGCGAGTCCAATCGGGTACTGCACTAGCGCACCGCTCAGAATGCTCACAGCAATAAATGTGGGGGCAAACTCAGCATCGCCCGTGACGCTGACAACGTGCACAGCACCGAGCGTCCAGAACGTGCCGATCACAACACCAGAGCCCAGCGCACCAGCGAACGCTGTGTGAGAGCGCCGGTACAGCTTCAAAAAGTCTATACGTGTCGCAGGAACAGGTGCCGGTGCGAGTGAACTTGTGAGACTCACCGGGATGATCGCGCAACCAATTAAAATGGAAATAACGGCAAAGACCTGTGCAGCGTTGCCATAGGTGAGCCCAAGGATGCCTTGGCCCGCTGCCATCGCTGTCAGAACGATAAAGGTGTAAATGCCGAGAACGCGCCCGTGACTGCTTGCGTCGGCTTGGTCAGAAAGCCAGCTTTCCACTACGGTGTAGGCTCCACACATAACGGCCCCGAGTAAGAACCGGACCAGCACCCACGCCCAGCCTGCGTCGGTCATGGGCAGCACTTGGAAGCAGCAGAGGAATACTGCCATCAGTGTTGTGAAGCTACGAATGTGACCCACCTTGGCGATAATGTGGGGTACGACGAGTGCCCCCGATATGAAGCCAATAAAGTAAGCAGAACCGGAGAGGCCGATGACTGTTTGCGACAGACCGATCTCGCTCGCCATGAGTGGCAAGAAAGTCATATGCAGGCCGTGCCCCGTTAGTAAAAACGCGGTGGTCAGCAACAGTGAGAAAACAGATCGAACGCAGCTCATTTCGCCCGGCCAAGGTGATTCAGAAGCGCGCATTCTCTTTGTTTTTTGTTGCCGCGCAAGCGTTCTGACTTGTGAATTTTGCGCTTAGTGATGACCGTAAATTTTTACTCGTTTTGAGTGCAAAGTAATTTTCGATATTTGGCTTGAGAGCGTCGTTTGCGGACAATCTGATGGCATCGCTCTGCCGCTGGGTTTTTGCCAGTTTCGCAGTTTTGGAGCCCTTATTTTTCTGACAAAAATGGCCCAGATGCTGAGGTTTGATAGCTGATTTGTAATCGTTATTCTGGGTTTATCGATTCGTGCGAAAGCGAACTAATAGAACGCCATATTTTTGCGGTTTATTAGGGACCAAATAAATCTGGAGAAAACACGCTGGAAAAAACTTTTCCGCGGAGCGGCGTTACAGTACGTTTGTCGTGATGTTGTAGTGCTTATGGAACTGCAACCTTAGAAAATAATGAGAATGGCACGACCTAAATGAACAATCGTAGGTAGCGCATAAACCGTGGGTCAGCCATCGCACTTGCAGAGAATGCACTCATAAAGAATGCACCAATGAAGAACGCACCCATAAAATTAGCACCCACAAAAAGGTGTGCTAAATGTCGCCGCAGGAGGCGATGCCTATGAACACACTCGCCTCGCCGTCAGCTCGGGCACAAACGCCCGATTTTTACGATTACCCGCTAAGCCCGCTTTCCTCTGCAGTCTGCGAGGGTGACTTCGTTCACGTGTTTTGGCCGGATGATCTGAAGTTGGCTTGTTTCAAGTTCTGGCTTCGAGAGAACGCAATGGGTCAGGGCGGTATCGATCTGGCAACACGCGAATGCATTCTCGACCCTGCAGACCTTACGGACGATACCGCATTGAAATTGGCTGTGGTGGACAACTCCGGTGACTTGATAGTCGAGTGGGGTCATGACGGTCAGCGATCTGTCTATCACTCGGGTTGGTTGCGCCATATTGCCGAAAACAAGCATCGACCCAGCAGCTGGCTGCCGGAGGCGCAGTCGTGGACGACAGCCTCGATCGGTGAAGTGCCCCGTGAAGACGGTGCTCCCGCGTTGGAGAGCGATGACACCATCCGTGCACTGCTCAACAACCTAATGGTTTACGGTGCCTGTGTTCTGGAAAACTCACCAACACACGAAGGGTACCTACTTGAGCTTGCTGAGCGTATTGGGCCAGTGCGCGACAGTAACTTTGGTCGCATTTGGGATGTCCGCGCTGATGTTAATTTGGCGGGAGACGCAGCAACGAATACGACAGCCAATACGGGGCTGCGTTTAGGACCGCATTCAGATTTGCCCACGCGCGAGGTTCCTCCTGGCTTTCAATTTTTGCACTGCTTGATTAATGACGCTGACGGTGGCGAGTCGACCTTGACCGATGGTGCAGCTTTGATCGAGGCACTTGAACGAGATCATCCGGAGGCGTTTGAGCTTCTCTACACACGGCACTGGATTTTCTTTAACCGTGGACCCGGTATAGACCACCGGTGGTCTGCACCGATTATCGATTACCTACCTGGCTCTGACACGCCAACGATTCGTGCGTTCTATCCGGTTCGTGCTTTTCCCGCTATGGCGACTGAGGACGTGGGCCGCTGTTATGACGCGCTCCGCTTGTTCCACCAAATGGCCGATCGGCCGGAGTTCGAACTGAAGTTCCGACTCACCGCGGGAGACATTATGTGTTTCGATAATCGCCGAGTACTTCATGGCAGGGATGCGTTTACGGGATCAGGCAAGCGACACTTGCAGGGTATCTACATTGATCGCGATGAAATTATGTCGCGAGGTCGTGCGTTAAATCGCGCGGCAAAGAGCGGAGGTTAATTACTTTAGTCGCCGCCAGCTATTTACGGTGTCACTTTACTGGAGCGCTCTGCGTCTGGGGTTGTCGCTAGCGTGCTGCCCACGGAAACAAGTCTTCAAAGAGCTGTCTGTGGGCATTTTTTTGGGATTCGGAGCTACCGTGAGGCCTTTTGGGAAAAGTCCTCTTAGGGAGGGTCTTGGTAGTGGCTGCTAGGGCCTGATTAGGAACTGAGTAGAAATTGAGAAGAAACTGGGTCGGGCCTAGGTAGGGACCCATTATTGCCTAAGTACTGCCCGGGTAGGCATACATTTGAAGTAAGCGCTGCAAGTAACCCCTGCAAGCAAGCCCATCGGAAGCGATGTGCGACCTATGGGAGGTACGAGTGTCTCACTGGGCGGAGGGTAAATTAAAAGACCGTCAAAAGCGCGAGCAAAACGTCGTTCGTAACAGTAAGCTTAAGCACTGAAGTCAGTGTTTAGGCACTGGAAAACCGTAACGACTGACATCTCTCATACGCAATAACGTCATAAGAATAGGGAGACACCATGCCATTGGCCATGCGCAAGAAAGTTTTCATCACCGCAGCTCTCACAGGCTCCGGCGGCACCCAGGATCGAAGCGATAAAGTTCCACGCAGTCCTGAGCAGATAGCGGATGACGCGATTGAAGCCGCGAAAGCGGGCGCTGCCGTTGTTCACTGTCACGTGCGCGACCCTGAAACTGGGGCGCCCGGGCGCGATGTTCATCTTTACAAAGAAGTTGTTGAGCGCATTCGCGCCTCAGACACCGATGTCGTGGTGAACCTAACAGCGGGTATGGGCGGAGACATTGTCTTTGGACCACCCGAGGCACCCTTACCGTTGCAGGAAGCCGGTACCGACATGGTATCGGCAGCTGAGCGTGTCGAGCACCTTGAAGTCTGCCGGCCCGAGATCGCGACGCTCGACTGTGGGACTATGAATTTCGCCGAAGCCGACTACGTGATGACCAATACGCCAGGTATGCTGCGTGATATGGCGCGGCGTATGACCGAGCTTGGCATTCAAATTGAGATCGAAGCGTTTGACACGGGGCACCTTTGGTTTGCCAAGCAGTTGGTAGAAGAGGGTGCCATTAAGGACCCCGTCATGGTTCAGCTGTGTATGGGTATTCCGTGGGGTGCACCGGATGACATGAATACCTTCATGGCCATGGTGAATAACGTGCCCAGTAACTGGGTGCACTCGGCCTTCAGTATCGGTAAGAATCAAATGTCTTTCGTGGCGGCAGCCGTGCTGTCGGGCGGCAACGTGCGCGTGGGCCTCGAAGACAACCTCTGGTTAGAGCGTGGGCGTCTGGCGTCAAACGCTGAGCTTGTTGAAAAGGCCGCAGGCATTATCACGGCGATGGGTGTGGAGATCATGACACCAGCCGAAGTCCGTGCCGAACTCAACCTGGTGAAGCGAGACCCTGTTTAATGGCGAATCAGCGAAAAACGGCTGCCGTCATTGGTGGTGGTGTCATTGGCTCGGGCTGGGCGACACGTTTTTTATTAAACGGCTGGGATGTTCGCTTCTTTGACCCAAGTGAGGACGCGGAGCGGATATTGTACGCGGTCATTGATCGAGGGCGCGAGGCGATGCCTGCGCTGTGCGATGTCGTGCCAGAGGAAGGAAGTTTGACCATCGCGACATCAACGGCAGATGCGGTCGCCGGTGCTATCTACATTCAGGAATCGACTCCCGAGCGTATCGAGGTAAAACGCGCTGTCCTGAAGTCTATTCAAGAGTATTCTGATGCTAGTGCGATTGTTGCTTCCTCGACATCGGGCTTCATGCCCAGTGAGCTTCAGGAAGACGCCATTCGCCCCGAGCAAATTATCGTATCGCACCCATACAACCCAGTTTATCTGTTGCCGCTGGTAGAGGTGGTGGCTTCGCCTGCAGTGCCCGCCGAGGTCACGGAGCGCGCGAGCGATTACCTCGAGTCGGTATCGATGAAGCCAGTTGTGCTGGGCGCAGAGGTGCCCGCACACGTCGGCGATCGTCTGCTGGAGGCGCTGTGGCGCGAGGCGCTATGGTTGGTGAAAGATGGTGTCGCAACAACGGGCCAAATCGACGACATCATTACCCACAGCTTTGGTCTGCGCTGGGCGCAAAAGGGACTCTTCGAGACCTATCGCGTGGCGGGCGGCCAAGCCGGCATGAAACACTTCCTTGAGCAGTTCGGGCCCTGTCTTGAATGGCCCTGGACTAAACTTATGGATGTGCCCGATCTCGATGAGGCCCTGATTGACCGCATTGTCGAGCAGTCGGACGAGCAAGCGGCGGGCCGTACGGTCATGCAGCTTGAAAACGAGCGCGATCGTAACCTGGTTGCACTGCTTAAAGCATTGCGGGCGGAAGACGCCGCCGCTGGCGCGTTTCTCAATGAGATCAATCGACGCCAACAGGCAGATGGATGACTGATGAGCTGCTAGACGATCCTTGCGAAGGTGGTGTGATTGAGAGCCCACTCCCTGTATGGCGTCCGAGCCAAGATCGCGTCGCTCGTTCTGCGCTGACTGTATTTCACGCTTTCGTTAGTAAGCGATTTCCCGAAATTGACGTATCCACGTACGAAGCGCTACATCACTGGTCGATAACCGCTACTCACGACTTCTGGCGATGTATTTGGGACTACTGTGAGGTTATCGCAAGCGAGCCGAGCGATGTGGTGGGCCGCGATTTGGAGAAAATGCCCGGTGCTTCGTGGTTTCCTGATGCAAGGCTGAATTTTGCTGAGAACCTTTTAAGACGTCGAGACGATGCAACAGCCCTTGTATCACTGCTCGAAGATGGCACGCGCAAAGAGACCACCTTCGGCGAGTTGTATGCACAAGTGGCCGCAATAGCCGCTGCGCTTAGAGCGCACGGTGTTGAGTCCGGCGATCGCGTTGCCGGGTTTATGCCGAATGTGACAGAGACGGTGGTAGCCATGTTAGCAGCGACCAGTGTCGGTGCCGTGTGGACCTCTTGCTCTCCTGATTTTGGCTTTCAGGGCGTGATGGATCGGTTTGGCCAGGTGAAACCCAAAGTCTTGTTTGCGGCAGATGGCTATCACTACAACGGTAAGGCCCATGACTCGCTCGACAAGGTGCATCAGATCGCTGATGAGATTGATAGCCTCGAGCACGTTGTCATCGTCGAGATGATCGAGCAGGCGTCTGACACTTCAACCATAGAGGGTAGAATAGACGATAGAGAGGGTATTGCGCTGTATTCTGACTGGCTACGTGAGCACGCAGGCGTCAGAGAGATCGAGTTTGAGCAATTACCCTTCGATCACCCGCTTTACATCATGTACTCCTCGGGAACGACCGGTGCGCCAAAATGTATTGTGCATGGGGCTGGCGGTACGCTCATTCAGCATTTGAAGGAACACAGGCTTCACTGTGACATAGGGCCCGAGGACACGCTGTTCTACTTCACCACCTGCGGTTGGATGATGTGGAACTGGTTGGTGTCGGGTCTCGCTAGCGGTGCAACGCTGGTTCTGTATGACGGCTCGCCGTTTGCGAATGAGGGAAGGGTGCTTCTCGACGCCATTGACCGCGAGCGCATTACGGTATTTGGCACGAGCGCCAAGTTCATCTCAGGTATTGAAAAAGCAGGGCTCAAGCCGCGTCAATCGCACGATCTCTCAACACTCAGGACGATATTGTCTACCGGCTCACCACTTTCGCACGAGAGTTTCGCGTACGTTTATCGGGATGTAAAAGCCGATGTGTTACTGGCTTCAATTGCTGGCGGCACGGACATCATTTCCTGTTTTGTTGGCGGTTGCCCGACTCGACCCGTTTACGCAGGGCAGATCCAGTGTCGGGCGCTCGGCATGGCGGTCGAGTTTTGGGATGAGGCTGGCGAACCACTTGAGAGAGGCAAAGGCGAGTTGGTTTGTAAAAGGCCGTTCCCCAGTATGCCGATTGGTTTTTGGAACGATGAAGACGGCGGCAAATACCATCGCGCGTATTTCGCTCAGTTCGACAACGTTTGGTGCCATGGCGATTACGGCGAGCTAACGGCTGAGGATGGTGCGATTATTCACGGACGATCCGATGCGGTGCTGAACCCGGGTGGCGTTCGCATTGGCACCGCCGAAATTTACCGACAAGTCGAAAAGCTCGACGTCATCGTTGAGAGTGTCGTGATTGGGCAAAACTGGGAGGACGATGTCCGCGTGGTTTTGTTTGTGGTGCTTAGAGCGGGTGAAGTCCTCGACGAGCAACTGGCTAAGGCAGTACGAAGTACTATTCGCTTGAACGCCACGCCACGCCATGTACCTGCCAAGATTATCCAGGTGCTGGAAATCCCTCGGACCTTAAGTGGCAAGATCGTTGAGATTGCCGTACGCGAGGTGGTCCACGGACGTCCGGTGAATAATATAGATGCGCTCGCTAACCCCGAAGCGCTTGAGCACTTTGTAGGGCTCTCTGCGCTTGCTGAGTAGATACGCTGCAGTCGTTACGAAGAACCAGAAGGGAAACGGAAGGTAAGGTGAGCCTGCCCCTAGAGGCTACTCGGTAGCTGAACCTCTGCACTAGGTCGTTGGGCTCTGCGGTCGACACCCTGATCGATCTTCTTACGCCTATGTGTGACCATTTTTTCATGCAGGAGCGTGATGTTCCGACTTCCTGTGTCCTTGAAAAGAAACGGTAGTAAGCCATGGAAAAGGCAGGCTAGGCCGGTCAATAACAACGTTGTGCCAAAGCCGCTCGCTTGTCGCAGGTGTTGCCAGTACGACTCGCCTACGGACGCTGGATGCGATGTAAACCAATGTTTCATAGAGCCTCCTCTCAAGTCACTTCGTTTTAGGCCGTTGTCTTTGGCCGCTGTCCTTCTTCGCTGGTCTTTCGTTACGGGTCTTTCTTGACGTGTCTATAGCAAGGGCCATTTGTGACTATCATAGTTGCGGAGTCGTTAAATTTCGTTTCTTTATTTGACTAATATCGACAATAAATAGAAGGTTATTCTAATATTGGCTAGATTTTTAAAAAATACTTTCTAATTTTTATGGATTCTATCGACCGTAAGATTTTGCGCGAATTACAACGCGATTGCTCTGGTTCGATCGCAGAGATTGCGGAGCGCGCGGGCGTATCGCAAACACCGTGTTGGCGACGGATCAAAAAGCTTGAAGAGGCCGGGTACATAACACAGCGAGTGGCACTGCTCGATCAAGACTTATTGAACTTGGGTATGACGGCTTACGTGATGATCAAAACCTCACATCACGATGACGCATGGCTGAAGCGTTTTTCCGAGGGAGTGGCCTTAATACCGGAGGTTATGGAAATCCATCGAATGGCGGGCGACATAGACTACTTGCTCAAAATTGTTGCCACCGATATGAGCGACTACGACCGTATTTATAAACGGCTTATTACGGTGGCTGAGCTCTTTGATGTTAGTGCGTCTTTCTCGATGGAGCGCATTAAAACATCGACCGAGCTGCCGTTAGACCGGATTGGCGCCCCGCGCTGACAGCAGCTTAGGGTGATTCATTAAAGCAGCCCCTGGTGGTAGGGCGCTCAGGCGAGTTGGTCACGTCGGTAACACTCCCAATTCCAAGCGCTCTGCGCAATTTCATCGATGCTGTCATGCTTTGGCGTCCAGCCCAAATCGTTACGTGCTTTTGCAGAGCTGGCGACTAGCGTTGCTGGGTCACCTTCGCGTCGTGGTCCGATGGTTAAGGGGATGTCAGCGCCCACGGCTTTCTCGCACGCGGCAATGACTTCTTTGACCGAATAGCCGTTGCCGTTACCCAAGTTGAACGCGTTGAAGCCACTCGATGAATCCATCTGCTCGATGGCGGCCACATGAGCACTCGCAAGGTCGTCGACGTGTATATAGTCTCGCACACAGGTGCCGTCACTGGTCGGATAGTCGTCACCAAAAAGCGTCAGTGGATTGCCCGTTCCTGCGGCTGCGCGCAATGCGTTGGGAATGAGGTGCGTTTCCGGTTCATGCCACTCGCCCAATTTGGCCTCATTGTTTGCGCCAGCGGCGTTGAAGTAGCGTAAGCAGGTTGCGCTGAACGTTGAATTCTCGCACACCGCCTTGAGCATGTGTTCAACCACCAACTTGGTTTGCCCATAGACGTTAATCGGGGCGTTGGGGTGCTCCTCATCGATGAGGTTCGAAACAGGGTTGCCAAAAATGGCCGCTGTTGAGGAGAAGATCAATCGGGGAATGTCAGCGGATTGCATAGCGCGCACTAAGTTGGTCGTGCCGCCAACATTGTTTTGATAGTACATCGCGGGGTGGTTTTTCGACTCGCCGACGAGTGACTTCGCAGCAAAATGGAGCACACCTTCAAAGCCTCGGCCTGCGAGGCTTTTTGAGAGATTGGTTTGGTCGCGAAGATCAACTGAGATGAGTTCACAGTCCTGAAGCGCCCATTTATGGCCTGTACTGAGGTTGTCGAGGACGACGACCTCATGACCCTGTGCGAGGAGTGCATTAACAGTGTGCGACCCCACATAGCCCGCGCCCCCTGTAACAAGTAGTCTCATTTTCTCTCCGGAAAAACTAATGATCTGCCCCTGTTCGTTGAGTGTGCAGTTAACCAAAAAATGATGCCAACTTTGTGTCACTTTCCCCTATTTTGGCTGCTGCGCGGGTCAGGAATGAGGCTAAAAAACGGCCCGGTGCTTACGCAGAGGGCCGCTTGATTTTCTCATGGCCTAGTACAGATTAGATCGCCTTCATACCCGTCATATAACCACGAAGCTCTTCGCCGACAATCTCAACAGGGTGGTTACGGATCTCAGCATTGACCGCGATCAATGTCTTGTTGTCGACACCGTTGTCACCGCCCATGCCGCCACCGATGACGTCGGCGCCGAGACCTGCGACGAAGTCCTTGAGCAGTGGACGCGCTGCCTGATCAAACAGGTAGTTGCCGTACTCAGCCGTGTCAGAGATAACCACGTTCATCTCGTAGAGCTTCTTACGCGCGATGGTGTTGGCAATGAGGGGTGTTTCGTGGAGTGACTCGTAGTAAGCCGACTCGTCGATGATACCTGCTGACACCATGGTCTCGAACGCGAGCTCAACTCCGGCTTTAACCATAGCGACCATGAGGATGCCCTGATCGTAATAGGTCTGCTCGTCGATGTTCTGGTCAGTCAGTGGCTGCTCTTCGAAGGCGGTTGCGTTGGTTTCAGCACGCCATGTCAGGAGGTTAATGTCGTCGTTCGCCCAGTCCGCCATCATGGTCTCAGAGAAGTGACCCGACATGATGTCGTCTTGGTGCTTTTCAAAGAGCGGACGAAGGACGTCCTTCATGTCCTCAGCGAGGTCATATGCCTTGATCTTCGCAGGGTTTGTAAGGCGATCCATCATGTTAGTGATGCCGCCGTGCTTGAGACCTTCGGTAATCGTCTCCCAGCCGTTCTGTACGAGCTTCGCTGCGTAGCCGGGCTCGATGCCGAGTTCAACCATACGGTCAAAGCAGAGGATTGAACCTGTCTGCAACATGCCACAAAGGATGGTCTGCTCGCCCATGAGATCAGATTTCACTTCCGCGATGAAGGAAGACTCGAGTACGCCCGCGCGATGGCCGCCTGTGCCCGCCGCGTAGGCCTTAGCAAGCTCAAACCCTTCGCCATTAGGATCGTTCTCGCGGTGAACCGCAATCAACGTAGGGACACCAAAGCCGCGGAGATATTCCTCACGCACTTCGGTACCGGGGCACTTCGGCGCAACCATGATGACCGTGATGTCTTCACGCACCTTCATGCCCTCTTCAACGATGTTGAAACCGTGCGAGTACGACAGGCACGCGCCATGCTTCATGAGCGGCTGTACTGCGTTGACCACATCGGTGTGCTGCTTGTCAGGAGTCAGGTTCAGTACCATGTCTGCCTGAGGAATAAGGTCTTCGTAGGTACCAACCGTAAACCCATTTTCCGTTGCGCGCAGGTAAGATGGACGTTGTTCGGTGATGGCCGCCTCGCGGAGCGCGTAGGATACATCCAAGCCACTGTCGCGGAGGTTCAAGCCCTGGTTAAGACCTTGCGCACCACAGCCGACAATCACGATTTTCTTGTCCTTAATCGCATCGATGCCGTTGGAAAACTCTTCTGGTTCCATGAAACGGCACTTGCCAAGTTCTTCCAGCTGCACGCGCAGGGGCAGGGTGTTGAAGTAGTTGCTCACTAGGGACTCCTCGTCTCGAAATTCAATAGGGTGCTTTAAATGCGGTGTTAATACGGGGCGAATAATGTAGTGGTTGACGAGGCTCGCGTAAATGTTACGACCGCACAAAGCGGGTTAATCGACTGATATCTTGGATATTTCACGCTTGTCGAGTACGGAAATGTTCCTAAATTGAGTCAGAACAAATGAAACCAAGCGCAGCTAAAACCGTTTTTATTGCCTGCCAAAAGAATTTCCAATCATCAGTAGTGTTCGCTAGGTTGTTCCGAGGCCACTGCTTGCCGGCCTCGCATCGCCATCTTTCATCAATAGTTGCTATTCACTCCTAACCACTGGATGTTCGCTCCGGTTCGCCAACACTCGCTCCCTGCTTCTTGTCTCAAATCGTTGAGTACTTCCTCCCAACCCCGCCAAATGCGCGCTTGCCGCTTCTGTCTTGGCCCCAGCAGGGACTGCTTGTCCGCAGCTTTGTTGTTGCTTGTTGTGTGTCTGAGCGTTGTGCAACAAAACCTAATTTCCACCGCCTTGTTTCGGCCGTCACAAATAATTTATTTGACAAGAATAAGGATATCTTTATATTTTTATTTAAAGTTTTATTGTGATTTGAATTTTGTAAATGGGTCAATGCCATGGCGATACCAAACGTTTCATTCGAGTTCTTTCCCCCCAAGACCCCGGCGGGTTTACAGGGGTTGTTGCAGGCTGCTGATCGGTTAAAGGTCTTTGGACCCGAGTTCGCCTCGGTGACTTACGGCGCAGGAGGATCTACTCAAGACACCACTGCGAATGCCGTGCGATCCTTGAGGGAGTCTCTGGGATTGGATGTCGCGCCCCATCTCACCTGCGTTGAGGCGACTCGTGATGAGACGCTGGGTATTGCTCGTTCATACGTTGAGAGCGGTGTTCGTAAAATTGTGGCGTTGCGGGGTGACCCGCGCGATGGAGTTGAGGGAACTTACACGCCTCATCCGGATGGCTTTGCTTATGCGTCAGATTTGGTAGAGGGGTTAGGGACTTTTCCTGATCTCGAGATTTATGTGTCGGCCTATCCGGAAAAGCACCCAGCGGCGGCTTCACTGGACTTCGATATTGATGTTTTGAAGAAGAAGCAGCAAAACGGCGCCAAGGCGGCGATAACGCAGTTCTTTTTCTCTAATGATGATTATTTGAGGTATCGAGACACAGCGTATGCGACGGGCGTCGGCCTACCTCTTATTCCCGGCATCATGGTACCGGAAAATATCGACGGCGTACGCCGTTTTGCGGCGGGCTGTGGCGCATCAGTTCCCAACGCGCTGCTAGCAAGGTTTGACGGTCTGGACGAAGACGCGGAGACGCGACGTCTTATTGCGACCCATTTTTCGATAGAACAATGCGAGGCACTCATTGCAGAGGGCGTTGACCAGCTTCATTTCTACACGCTCAACAAATCAGAGAGCGTTTACGCGGTTTGTCATGCAATGGGGCTTCGGCCGTCACTGAGCGAGGTCGCCTGATGTCTCAATGGAATCGTACCAGCCGTATTGACTGGCTTAAGAAAACACTGGCCGAGCGCGTTGTTCTCCTCGACGGTGGCATGGGTACCATGATCCAGCAGGCGGGGCTCTCGGAGTCAGACTACCGAGGGACTGAGTTTGCTGGTTGGTCGTTAGACCTCAAAGGCAATAACGATCTTCTCACCCTCACGCAGCCGGCCTTAATCGCGCAGATACATCGACAGTATGTGGCGGCTGGCTCGGACATTATCGAGACTAATACCTTTAACACCAATGCGCCTGCGATGGGTGACTACGGTATGGCTGATTTGGTTGCACGCATAAACGAAGAGGCCGCCCAGCTAGCGCGTGCAGTTTGCGATGAGATGGAGACCGCTGATATTCCAAAGCTGGTTGCGGGAGTCTTGGGCCCAACGAATCGGACAGCGTCGATCAGTCCGAAAGTTGAAGACCCGAGTTTCCGGAACATTACCTTCGACGCGCTGGTGGATACGTATTCGACTGCCACCCGTGCGCTTATCAGGGGGGGCGCAGATCTGATCCTTGTTGAAACCATCTTCGATACGCTAAATGCAAAAGCCGCCTTGTATGCGATCGATGTTGTGTCAGAGAAATTAGGTGAGCCGATAGAGATCATGATCTCGGGAACAATCACGGATGCCTCCGGACGTACCTTATCCGGGCAAACAACCGAATCGTTCTGGTATAGCGTGCGCCACGCCAAGCCACTCTCGATTGGATTGAATTGCGCTTTGGGCCCCGTTGAGTTGAGGCCTTTCTTGAGAGAGCTCGCGGGTGTTGCTGATACCTATGTCTCGGCACATCCAAATGCGGGGCTCCCGAATCAGTTTGGTGAGTACGATCTGACCGCGACGGAAATGGCCGACATTGTGGCCGAGTACAGCGAGGCCAAGTTGGTCAATATTGTGGGTGGCTGCTGCGGAACAACGCCTGACCATATTGCCGAGATTGCCGCTCGAGTGAAGGGCCATCAGCCGAAACCACTGAGTGTCAGGCCCCGCGTGATGCGGCTGTCAGGTCTCGAGCCATTCGTCGCCGACGAGGCCAAGGGCTTTATCAATATCGGTGAGCGCACCAACGTGACGGGCTCGGCACGATTCAAGAAGTTGATTCTCGATGATGATTTAGAGACTGCGCTCGACGTGGCGCGGCAACAAGTTGAAAACGGCGCGCAGATTATTGATATCAATATGGACGAAGGGCTCCTCGACTCTGAGGCGGCAATGGTCCGTTATCTGAATTTGCTTGCGTCAGAGCCCGATATTTCCCGCGTACCTGTGATGATTGACTCAAGTAAATGGGACGTCCTCAAAGCAGGCATGAAGTGTGTTCAGGGAAAGGGGGTTGTGAATTCGATCTCTCTCAAGGAGGGAGAAGCCCTCTTTCTTGAACAGGCGAGAGAAATACGGCGTTTCGGCTTTGCTGTCGTTGTCATGGCGTTTGACGAGACAGGGCAGGCTGACACGCGTGATCGTAAGGTCGAAATCTGCCAGCGCTCTTATGAGTTACTCACGAATGTCGTCGGCTTTCCCCCTGAGGATATTATTTTTGATCCCAATATCTTTGCTGTCGCAACGGGTATTGAAGAACACGACAATTACGCCAAGGATTTTATTGAGGCCTGCGGGAAGATCCGCGAGGTTTGTCCGCACTCGATGACGTCGGGTGGCCTCTCGAACGTGTCTTTTTCGTTCCGCGGTAATAACCCCGTCCGCGAGGCAATGCACTCGGTCTTTTTGTATCACGCAATTCAAAACGGCTTGAACATGGCGATTGTAAACGCCGGGCAGTTGGCCATTTACGCTGACATTGACCCCGAGCTTCGAGACCTAGTTGAAGACGTCGTTTTGAATCGTCGCAGTGACGGAACAGACCGGTTGGTAGACCGCGCGCCCGCTTTCGCAAGTAGCGGTGAAGCAGCTGTTGAGTCAGTCGCCGAATGGCGAGCAAAGCCGGTCAAGGAGCGACTCGAGTACGCGCTGGTAAACGGCATTGATCAGTACGCGGTTGAGGACACGGAAGAAGCTCGATTGCTCAGTTACAGGCCGCTCGATGTCATCGAGGGCCCGCTGATGGACGGGATGAACACCGTCGGTGATCTGTTTGGTGCCGGTAAAATGTTTCTGCCACAGGTGGTGAAATCGGCCCGCGTTATGAAAAAAGCGGTCGCTCATCTCGTGCCGTTTATTGAGGCTGAAAAAGCAAAGTCCGGCGAGTCCTCAGATCAGGGCACGATTATCATGGCTACCGTCAAGGGCGACGTTCACGACATCGGTAAAAATATCGTGGGCGTCGTTCTTCAGTGCAACAACTACAAGGTGATCGACCTTGGGGTGATGGTGCCGACGCAGGCTATTTTGGATGCGGCAAAAGAGTATAACGCCAATATCATTGGTCTGTCGGGTCTTATAACGCCTTCGCTCGATGAGATGGTGACTGTGGCCTCGGAAATGCAGCGGCAAGCCTTTGATATTCCGCTGATGATCGGTGGAGCAACAACGTCACCGGCGCACACCAGCCTCAAGATTGAACCGGTTTATTCGGGTGATACGGTTTACGTCAAAGATGCGTCGCGCGCGGTCGGGGTGGCTGCTAAGTTGCTCGGTGAGCAAAAACAGGCGTTCTCGCTTGAACTCAAACGCGACCACGAGGCGAAGCGTGCGTCTTACGCTCACAAAAAGGCAGCGCCTATGTTGTCGTTTGACGAGGCGATGGCAAGACGTGAAAAACTCGCCTTTACGCCACAAGTAATAAGCGAGCCTGCCCAGCTCGGTGTTCATGTGCTTGACGACTACCCTCTGACAGCACTTCTGGACACCATCGATTGGATGCCGTTTTTCAACGCCTGGGAGTTCAGCGGGCGATTCCCCGATATATTGAACGACCCCATCAAAGGCGTCGAAGCCAAGAAGCTGTTTGCCGATGCGCAGGCGATGCTCGAAAAGATCATCGACGAAAAATGGCTCGAGGCACGTGCCGTCTACGGTCTGTTTCCTGCCTTCAGCAGAGACAATCAGATAGTGATTCTTGATCCTGAGACCTATAGGCCACTCGATACGACGCACTGGCTGCGCCAGCAAAAGCCAATGCCTGATGGCAAGCCACAGCTGTGCCTTGCTGATTTTATTGCACCCGAGTCGGAGGGCGTGCGTGATTATATCGGTGCGTTTGCTGTGACTACCGGGCACGGCATTGAGACCCACGTAAACCGATTTGAAGAGGCGCACGATGACTATTCTGCCATCATGCTTAAGGCGTTAGCAGATAGACTCGCCGAGAGCTTTGCCGAACATTTACATCGACGGGTGAGAACCGAGTTTTGGGGGTATGCGGCGGATGAGGCGCTCGATAATGATCAGCTAATTAAAGAGCAATACCGGGGCATACGCCCTGCCCCAGGTTACCCGGCTTGTCCTGACCACCGGGAGAAAGAGACGCTATTCAGGCTGCTTGATGTCGAGAAAAATACTGGGATCGCTCTAACCGAGAGTATGGCAATGACACCGACGGCAGCGGTCTCTGGGTTTTATTTCGGGCATCCTGATGCCCGCTATTTCAACCTTGGGAAAATCTCTAACGACCAGCTGGCGGCGTATTCACAAGTGCGAGGCGAGCCTCTTGAGGAAACTCAGCGTTGGCTGTCGCCGGTTTTGGTTGAGTAGTCCCCGCGGTTATTAACTTTCAGGGGCCTTTTTACACCGCTTTCTAACGCTACTTTTTAAGGTGCTATTTCAAAGGGCTTTTTTCACAGGGCTTTCAGAGTTTTTGTAAGGCTCCTTGAGGGGCGTTTTGCAGTAGCGCTTTTCGGGGGGGTGCTCGCCCTGAGCTGTTAGTTGATGAATAGGTTGCAGAGCTGCTGTTTTATAGTTTGAGGCGCCCCTAGCTAGATCATTCGGTGCTTTTGGTTATTTTGATTCCTATATAGATCTGAGCCTCGGCCTTTGCCGGAATTTTGGGTTAATGTCACTGCGGGCTGGGGCGATAGCACATAGCGGTCCTCGTGTTGCGAATATGACCGCAAATTATCCTCTGTCACACAGAACTTGAGCCCTGCAAACGGCTCCAAGTGGTATAACATCTTACGAGATTTCAGAACGTTTCGAGGCCATCAAAGGGTCGTGCTAGTGTCGGGGCTAAGCAGCTTTTTCTGTGCTAGGTCCTATTAGTTCGTATTACCAGCGCGAGAATGCTGTCAGTGAAATGACTGAAACACCGTTGAGCTGCCTAGCCCAAAACTAGGGAGCAAGGAGAATAAAGATGTCGAAAAAGCCATGGCAGGATTATCCGCAGATAGCCTCATCTGAGATTACGCCCGAATCCGTATGGCTTGATCGCCGAAACCTTATGAAGGCGGCTGCCGCTACTGGGGGGCTGGCTGTAACAGGCGAGACGCTGGCGCAACCAAAAGCACCTCAGTCGCTTTCGTTTTCAGGCGCCGCCGACGGCACTGCCTTCAAGGCAACCGAGGATTTGACGCCTTACGAGGCGGCAACAACGTATAACAACTTCTACGAGTTCGGAACTAATAAGTCAGATCCAGCGAGGTATGCAGAACGGATGACGACTGATCCTTGGGAGATAAAGGTTGGTGGCTTGGTAAATAAGCCAGGCAAATTGGACCTCGAAGACATCATGAGTGGTTTTGACTTGGAGGAGCGCATCTATCGCTTTCGCTGTGTTGAGGCGTGGTCGATGGTGGTACCGTGGATCGGCTTCCCGCTCTCT
>Ga0255769_10001984_pt1 | contig 22605 bp, 17 predicted proteins | sample 041ome_9_FD_179637 | JGI IMG/M metagenome (GOLD analysis project Ga0255769, IMG submission 179637) | Coastal salt marsh microbial communities from the Groves Creek Marsh, Skidaway Island, Georgia - 041413US metaG (version 2) | ecosystem: Environmental > Aquatic > Marine > Intertidal zone > Salt... | reverse complement strand
GGCATTACCGGCGCTGGAATTATTGGGCTCATCGGGTTGCTCTACGGCCTTGCCGCCATCATTCCTGGAATCGCAGCCGGTGTTCGCCGACTGCATGACACTGGCAAGTCAGGGTGGATGATGCTGATCTCGCTCATCCCACTGATCGGTGGCATTTTGCTGATCGTGTTCCTCGCTCAAGCGGGCAACCAGGGACCAAACAATTACGGCGCAGGTGCTGGCGGCGACACGATGCCGCCCCCACCGCCTCCGCCACCTGCAGGCTGATCAATATTTCTGACGTTGCTTGGGGTTAGAGGGCCCACGGGCCCCAGCCCCCGGCACGCTCATACAGTTTCAACGCGGCACGGGCATTCGTTTCTGCGTCGTACAGTTGCGATTTAGTTGTCACACCAATTGAGGGCAGCCAACTCTTGTGCGCCCCCCAATGAATTTGGAACAGCCCGTAACAACACCAGTTGTGGACGTTTGCTTGCAACCGGCTCTCTCGAATCGCAATTTCAACTGCTCGATCCTCAAGGTCATCAGGCCAAATCGCTCGAATAATTGCCTCGGCGTCGGCGGTTGAGGGCGCTGGAGGAATGACCTCGGTTGTAGTTGTCGCTACTGCAACAGAGGTTGCTGGTCGCGCTGAAACCGTTGTCGTCGGAATGACGACTCGCACACCGGGTGGCAAACACAGTTCATCTTCGGGATACAACATGTCGCGAGCCGTCGCACTGTTGGCCTCAAGCAGCGTGCGAGTTGAAATCGATGCCCGATCCGCGATCAGCGTCCACGAGTCACCCGGCCGAACGACATAGTACGAACCACAAACCGGCGCCGTCATAGCCGTCGTTGTTGCTGTCTCGCGAGCGACCGCACGGGATTCGCCTTCAGGCAGTGCGGTGGTCTCAACCGCAGACGAGTTGTTCTGCTCGACAACAGCAGGAGTAGATGTATTCGCGGTTGGGGTTTCTGACGCAGACGCCATAACTGAACTCTGAGGCAAACCAGTTGAGGTTGTGACGCCTGGTGCCAGACCGCCTTCAGCGATGTCATTCGAGGTTGCAACTACCACGGATGCTGCGTCGCCAACATCGGGTGACGACTCATCTGCCGTACGACGGGTCGTCCAGGCAACGGGTACAACGAGAGCGAAACCCACGACGATTAGGACTATTCGGCTGACAAACGGGTCAAGGCTGAGCAGTGACCAACGTTCACGTATCAAATCGGCTTGGCGAGATGTGACAAGACGTTCAATACCTGCAGGTCGGGTCGGCGCATCTGGGTCAACATCATGGGATTTCGCCTCCCACGACGCAGCTTCATCCCAGAAATGTGCCGCGTCATCTTGACGAATCGACCGGTTGTCACGGTGATCTCGGGCACTGTCGTTCTGGCGACGAGGAGAAGGGCGACCACTCCACATTGCGAAAGTCTGACTGGTTTGTCATCATTTCGCAACATTTGGAAGACCCATCTCCCTCCGAACTTCCGAGCCGACGTACTCTGACACCATGCAAACCTCGAACCTCAGACGGCTCCTTGCATCGCTCACTCTCGTACTCGGTATCCACACCATTGCACCACAACAAGTATCTGCCCAAGCCAGCGACGATGACGCGTATGGATCGACCATGGAACTTGGCGAATACTTCGATGGACGAATCTGGTCTGTCGTTGGTATCGAGGCAAACCCGTCATCTAATGGCGCCGCGATCGTTGCCGGAGCAGAATGCATCGACGATGACGACACAACGGCGGTATGTCTCGTTGGTCTCAACGACGATGGCAGTGTTGATACGACATTTGGCGACAATGGCGTCGTCATCCATGCGCCAACCGACACCCTGACGCTCGGCGTTGTCAACCGCATGCAGTTCGACCCACAAGGTCGCATTCTCGTCGCTTCCTTCTGTGACCGATACGAGGGAGTCGTGAAATATGACTACGACACGATGGACGCCTGTATCACGCGCTACCTCTCCGACGGCAGCGTCGACACCAGCTTCGGCACCACAGCGGACCACGTCGCTAACGCTCCCATGATCCGCTACCAAAACCCGAGCGCCCTGGTCTTTCCTGATGATGGCCGCATCATCGCCGGCGGCTATTGCTCATCGTCACCATGCCTCGTCGGCTTTACGCAAGACGGAATCATGGACGAAACATTCGGCGACGGCGATTACGAAGTCGGTGGCTCATGGATTCCAGACTTCGATGACGGAGGTCTCACCGACCTTGCCCTCCTTCCAGACGGCGGTTATGCCGGAGTTGGCACATGTAGTGATGACGACGCTGATGTAACCAGCATGTGTGTCATCGTCTGGAACGAAGACGGAACCCGACGGACATCATTTGCAGATAACGGGGTTCGATCGTTCGTGGACGGAGAGAACTCCCGCGGTGGATCAATCGTGGCGCTTGGCGACGGCACAGTAATTTCGAGTGGCGGCTGCAATTTCTTCCCAGGTATGGGCTCAACCTCGTGTCTCGTTGGAACCAATCTCGACGGCTCTCCGGCAACAAACTTTGGAACTAACGGAGTTGTAAAAACTCCAGAAATGAAAAGCATCAACGACCTTGTGCGCTTCGGCAGCATGCTGATTGCAGTCGGTCAGTGCGCCGGCTATTCAAGCGAGATGGAGTGCGTGCACCTATTTGATGAAGATGGCTCTCCAACGACTCAGAGAGTGCATTCAGAATTCTTCGGGAGCCCAACACCCGTTGGAGCATTTAGCAATAACCCCTATGCGGCAGTCACGCTCGAACACCTCTGGTTCTCGCAACCTTGTGACAGCGGGTTTTACACATCAATGTGCCTCAGCCGCACCCGTTATCACTCGATCCCTGTTGAAACGACATCAACAACGATCGCTGAAGCAGCCGAAGAACCAACTGGCGCGGGTGAACCAGAGCCGGCCCAAGAGGAAGAAGTGGTCGCTGATACGGAGGAGCCGACATCTGCAGCAGATGCCACCGACTCATCAGAATCATCTTCTAACGGTGACAGTGCAAGCGATGCGGCAGCTGATGAGAACCTGTCATCTGGAGGGTCCTCGACAACAATCGTCATTGTTGTGATCGTGGTCGTTGCGATCGGTGCTAGCGCTGGCATCGCCCTAACAAAACGCCGCCCTCGCGACTGACGACGTAACGCGAGCGTGCCGAGCCCGAAGGCCCGGCACGTCTCTGGCGGAGAGGGTGGGATTTGAACCCACGGACCACTCGCGTGGTCAACGCCTTAGCAGGGCGCCCCATTCGGCCGCTCTGGCACCTCTCCGAACACAGCAAAGTCTACAGATCGACAGTCGTAGGGCTACCGGTGACCCGATAGGTTGTTAGACGGAACGGTGGCAGAGCGGCCTAATGCACTTGTCTTGAAAACAAGAGACCTTACGGGGTCCGGGGGTTCAAATCCCTCCCGTTCCGCTCTTCGGGCTCAGTGATTGCTGTGCCAAGCAAGCGCTCGATCAGCGGCGTTTGCTCCGCACATTCCATGTGCCCCAGCCCCGGGTGGCGTCGACGAGGAACACAAATACACGCCCGGGATACCTGTTGCATACGGGTTGGCACTCACCCTCGGACGAAACACCGTCTGGAGCGGTGAACCCGCACCACCAATAATGTCGCCACCAACAAAGTTCTCGTTGTACTGCGACATCTCTGTGGTTGACCGCACGGCGGTACCCACAACTCGATCACGGAACCCAGGCGCAAACCGTTCGATCTGACTCATGATCGACTCTGTCGCATCTCCGGAATAGCCATGTGGAACATGCGCATACGCCCAAATCGGATGAACATTCCCCGATGAACGGCTCGGGTCAGCCAAATATTGCTGCCCAACGAGAACGAACGGTGCATCAGGCATCTTGCCGTCGACAACCGCACGTTCACTCGCCACTACCTCTTCAAAGGAACCACCGACATGTACCGTGCCCGCACGTCGAGGAGACTCAGCCGACCAAGGAATTCCTCCCTCGACCGCAAGATCCACTTTGAACGCACCGGGTCCATGGGAAAACTTCCGGTACGCCTTCGCCACTCTCGCCGGAAGTCGATCTCCAAGAATGTTCAATGCCGTCGACGGCACCACATCGAGCAACAACATATCGTGCTCGGGAAGATCGCTGACCGACGTCACGCGAACACCGGTTTCGATTTTGCCGCCGTGAGCAATGATGTCGGCGACGAGCGCATCAACGATCGTCTGAGTACCACCCTTGGCGACAACCCATCCATGAGCGTGCGCAGCCGCCGTAAGCGTCACCCCGACCGCACTCGTCAACGGGCGATCAAGGCGCCAAAACGCGTGAGCAGCAACCCCCGCCCACAGGGCACGTGCTTGAGGAGACTTCCATGCTCTCGCGAGCGTTGTTGCCGGAGGAAGCACACGTACACCAAAGTTCGAGAGCGTGAGCGGGTGCCGTGGAACCCGAAGAACCGGTTGCGAAATGTCTGAAAACAACTCGTCAAAGCGAGCTGCCGTCGAAGCAAACATTTTCCGCCATCTGCGACCATCACTACCGAGCAACTCGTCGGTGACATCGAACGACCGAGCGAACGCTCCTGCCGAGCCGTCGTCAAGGGGATGCGCGCAGTCGATCTCGGGAGAACACCACTCAAGACCCGGAAGATCGACCTCCTGAAAGAACGGCGATGCCAACGCCATTGGATGAGCAGCCGAGCAATGGTCGTGCAGCAACCCAGGCGCGAGGTACTCCGAACTACGTGCACCACCGCCAACAGTTTGGGCGGCCTCGAGCACCGTCACCGATACCCCGGCACGAGCAAGTCGAGCCGCGGCGGCAAGCCCATTTGGGCCGCCACCTACGACAATTGCCGACGTCATCTTGTCAGGCGTTTGTGAGCGAGATTCCCTCACCCTTTGTGTCGCGTCCACCATCGCCAGGGTAGGCCTCGCCAACCGGTGTGTACCCCTCACGCTGCCAAGTAATCACGTGAGGAACAAGGCCATCCGGCAAGAACGGTTGAGTGTGATACGCATCATCGTTGTGATACCAACCTTTCTCAACCACTCCTAGAGCAGCATCAATCACCCGATACTGCACCTTCTTTGAGAACAACGGTTGTGATTCGGTAAACACCACTCGTAGGTCACCAGGCTCGTAGTTGCAGCGCTCTTGGACTGCTTCAATCAGGCGCTCGTCGTTGCAGTGGGCATCGCCAAAGTTCCATCCGAGCAATACGTTTCCTAGGAACTCGCCTTCACGAAGTACGCGGGTATCCATGTCGTCGTTGTGACGCAGGTGCAAAGAGATATGCATTCGACCCATCGGGTGCATCATTCGGAACGCAATCGCTTTCTGAATAAAGACCTCAGAAATTTCCTTACCAAAGATTGGAATGATCTGGTCGATTTGGTTGTCAGCAGCCTTCACGATCCGCTCGTTGATGCGGTCTTCCTTTTCTTTGTCGACAAACGCCCAAGTGGTTGACGCCCAGTTGCCTGCGTACTGCTTCATACCAATGAGGAACGACACATACTGCGGCCAGAATGCCCCCAGCACAATGCCAAATAATCCAACGAACAGCACCGGAATCAACAACAGGGGTTCGATGTCTCCCACACCCCAGCCGTCACCAGCAGGGAAGTTGGCGAACAAGAATCCGGTACAGAAAATGAAGAACACATTCCACTCAAGCGGCACCGCCAGTGGGATCGTCGAAATGATGAAGGTGTGTAGCGCCCAGATCGAGAGAATGGCAATCCACGTCATCCACGGCCACGGCGAGAACAGCAGCACCATCGGCATCACGAGTTCACAGGTAGTACCACCGATATGTGCAATGAGGTGTGTTGCTTTTGAAGGCCGGAGGTCGTTCGGATAGTCCTTCACGGTCGCCATACGAAGTTTGCGTGAGCCATTCCACGGCGTGTTGTTGATCATCACCGAAACGGTTGACGAAAAGCCGTGATTGAACTTCGAGATACCAGCGCCCATCCACACGATGACGATAAAGATCTTGGCGGCCACCACCATGTCAACCCATGACGGGAAGAAGGCGAATGCCAACATCGTCGGCACGTACTGCTCAGCTCGGGAAGCGAGGAATACAGGCTTGTCGCGAAGTCCCATCAGACAGATCAGCACGGCATAGACCACAAACGGCCACCGTGGCATCACGCCTGCTGTGCCTTCTGGCAAACCAGGAATTTGCTCACCTGAGAGGAAGAGCATCATGACAAGCCAGAAGACGATGAGTTTGTAGAGGCCGGTATCCCAAGGGGTACGACGGTTACCTTTCGTAAACGGCACATGATTTGGGTATGGAGGCACCCTCAACGTGTCGTTCTGCCACCAGTACAAGCTTTGACCGATCGGTGGATCGAAATGGAACGCCATAGGGCCACATGTTGCGGCGAACCCAAGGATCTCCATCAAGACCGTCCAGACCATCAACTTCTGGTACAAGATCGGCTCATCCCACCAACCACCGATGTCATTGAACTCAAGACCCGCGGTGAATGAGGCAGCAACGATCAACCCAAACAACGCATAGAAGAAAATCTTCCACACGTAAAACATTGCCGTTTGCTTCGGGGTGCCAAACCCTGCCTCAACCCAATGAAGTTGGAGGAGCTTCATTCTCGGCAAGAACGGAATCTTTGGAAATTCGTCGAGATCGACTGGCGGTAAATCTGCGGTGCGGTAACCCATGTCGTTTCCTTCTGTGTCCTGTTATTAGTCAGTTAGTACTTACGTCCACGACGGATACGCATCTGCGAATCGCGTCGATGTTGCTCGCTATCAAGAATCTCATCGTCCTCGCCCGTGCGACGCCGTGACACCTGTGTTCCACTAATGCGACGAAGCTCGCGTTCTTTGACCCGAATTCGACCCCATGCCTGTCTGACGTCTTTTCGCCGCCGGCGCTCGATGTGGTCTTCTTCTGACTCAGACGTACCAGCGAGATACGCCTCTTCAATTTCATCAAGTCGCGTGAGAGCCTCGGCTGACGACATCTCCATCTGAATGCGCCCACGAGACATGAGGTACATCCGGTCACTGTATTTCAGTGCCTTTCGCGCATGTTGCTCAACGATTAATGCGCCAATGCCATGCTCTTTCGCCGCAGTTTGCACGGCGCTCAACAAACGGTCAACAATCATCGGAGCAAGACCGAGAGACAACTCATCTGCGAGCAGCAGTTCTGGATCACGACTCAATGCTCTGCCGAGCGCAATCATCTGCTGCTCGCCACCCGACAGCATTCCTCCGCGAATGTCGAGACGCGGCTCAAGAGCCGGGAACAGTTCGAGCACTCGCTCGACACTGCCGCCACCAATCTTGATGTTGTCTCGTGCTGACATCTTGGTGAAGATGAGTCGATCCTCTGTCACGAGGCCAATACCGTTTCGAACCCGTTGATACATCGGTGTAAACGTTGGAACATTCGACAGCATCACGATGCCATCGACCGGTGGTAACTGGCCCGCAACGGTCAGCAAAGTGGTCGACTTTCCGGCGCCATTGGGCCCCAGCAATGCAACGACCTCTCCACGTTTCACCGTGATGTTTGCGCCGGTGACAACTTCTCGACCGAGATAACCAGCCTTCAAATTTCGCGTCTCAAGCAGATTTGGAGTTTTCGCCTGAACGAATTCGCCGAGTTCGTCGACACCGGCCATCATCTCTGAGAAGGACAACATTTCGCTCATGATCAGCTCCCGCCCCCTACTGGTTGCCGTTCAATCCCAAGGTCATCATCAGACTGCTGGCCAAGATATGCCGCGATTACGGCAGGGTCATTCCGAATTTCTTCAGGTGTTCCATCGGCGATCTTGTTACCGAAGTCGATAACCACAACTCTGTCACAGACACCCATCACGAAGTTCATGTCGTGCTCAACAAGCAGAATGGCCATTCCCCAATCATCGGCAAGTCGGCGGACAACTCGGGCGAGTTCAGCACTTTCAACTGAACTCAAACCGGCAGCTGGCTCATCAAGGAGGAGCACGCTCGGATGCATCGCAACAGATCGAGCAATGGCGAGCAGTCGCCGCTTGCCGTATGAGAGATCGCTCACTTCACGGTGAAGATCCTCGTCAAGCTTAAATTCTTGAATTGCTCGAACTACTTCTGGTCCAAATTTTGGTATCACCGGCCAGACCAAGTCACGAACGTAGGCCGACAGGTTCTGAGGGTCAGCCGCGACACTCAAGTTTTCAAACACGGTGGTGTCCTCAAACAACTCCAACGACTGGAAGGACCGCGCCATTCCTGCCTGAACACGAGTGTTCGCGTTTCCTTTTGTGATGTCGGCATCACCCACCCTCACGGTTCCAGCGGCAGTGCTAGTGAACCCTGTGAGAGCATCGATCAATGACGTCTTGCCTGCACCGTTCGGCCCAATTAACCCAACGACTTGACCCGGTTCGATTGAAAAACCAACTTGGTTCACCGCCGTCACCGTTCCGTACTGAACCGTAAGGCCATCTACCTCAAGTCGCTTTGGAGGAACCTTCTCGTCATTACTTCCGTCGACAGTTTCCGAGACCTCAGCCAACTTGATGAAGTATGACTCACCAAACTTTTTCGTTCGTTTGAATACACGGTGTGCTCGAGCCCATTCAGCAGCAACACCGTCGGGGTTATAGAGGACCACCAGCAAGATAGAAATTCCGCTAATCAGTTGGACGTATTCGCCAACTCCACTCCACGTTGATTCCATTACCTCTTGGTTGAAACCAGCAGTCGCCATCATTGCGCCAACGAAGGCACCGAGTATGTGGCCAACTCCACCCACCAGCGAAAGGCCGGCATAGGTGATTGATGTGAAGTTCGTGAACGACTGATAACTCACCGAGGTCAATCGGAATGCGAGAAGAATTCCTCCGAGGGCCGCCAACGCAGATGCGAATGCAAATGCGAACAACTTGGCTGCCGTGATGTTGATCCCAAGTGACGCTGCCGCTCGTTCGTTCGTACGCACGGCAATCAATCGCCGACCACTTCGGCCACGTCGGACGTTCGCAACAAGCACTACCGCGAGCAACGCCATCGCTAACACGAAGATGCCGTACCGAGCGGGATAACGAATCGAGCTGATTTCGAAACCGAATAAGCTCGGATCTCCAACTGGGGTCCCAAAGATACCGCCGGTGAAATTGCCGTTGTTGAACAGCATCAACTCGATTGTCGTACCGAGTCCGAGCGTCACAATCGCCAGGTTGATACCTCGAGTACGAACGGCCGGCAATGCAAAAATCATTCCGAGTGGAACCGCCGCCGCCACCCCAGCCGCGAGCCCAAGAAGGAACGGGATTTGATACACGGCAACCAAGCGCCCTGCGACCCAGGCGCCAAAGCCAGCCATGGCGTACTGCGCAAGGGACAACTGACCTGCGTAACCAGTCACCACCACAATTGATAACAACACGATCGCAGCACACAAACTGACCGTCAGGGCATCAACCCACTTCGTGCTCTTCGTCAGCATGAGAAACACAATCATCCCCGTAAGGAAGATGGTCCAGTCCCACGACATGCGGCCGTTACCAATCGCCGGTAATCGCCGCAGATAGTGGTCACGACTCGGAATTGAACGACCGCGGAACACCAACATGATGATGATCACCACGAACGGCAGAGACTGCCCGGCACCTTGCTGATCCCAGAATCGTCCAATCAAGGTTTGGCCCATTCCGAGGACATATCCCGCAGCCGTCGCAATCGGGAATGACTTGAAGTCAGCCACCAGCGCCGCAGCCAATGCCGCAAGCACCAGCGAGGTCATCGCAGTGACCTGCAACGTCATCACCGGCACCACGAGAATTCCACCAATACATGCGGCTGCGGAGCCAAGCCCCCAGTTCATCACCGCAATCTTGTTTGGTGAAACACCGACCGCTGCCGCAGATCGTTCATTCTCTGAGACTGCCTCAGTTTCAATACCGAAATTAGAACTTCTGTAGAGCAACCAGAACAAGAATGCTGACAGGCTCCCAATTGCCAGCAAAATCAGACGATCAACCGTGATACTGACATCGCCGTACAGGGTGACGCGATCTACCGGAAGTTGACTCGGTACTTGACGTGGCTTCGACCCGTACCGAATGACAACGCCCGCCTGCACAGTGACGAGGACCCCAAGGGTGGCAAGCAACTGAATGAGGTTGCTCGCTCGTTTTCGTTGCAGTGGCCGCAACACAACCCAGTGGGTAAGCACTCCTAGTGTGATCGACAGCAACACTCCAAAGAACGACGCCACCCAAAAGTTGTGTCCGTGCTCGTACTGCAATTCATATTGGAGGAAAACTCCAGCGATTCCGGTTGCGCCAAGGGAGAAGTTGAGCACACCAGTTCCCCGGAAGATCACAATCAATCCTTGGGAGGCGAATGCGTACAGGGCCCCAACACCTAAACCAAGTAGCGCAAACCGAACGATTTCGTTCACGATGCTCCCTTCACGACGAAATTCCCCCAACCTCAAGTTTTGCGGTATGCAACGAATCTTGAGGAACCGTTAGTGAGAGTACTGAGGGTACGGCCTCCGACACGAGGCGGAACGTCACCGATGCGTAGTGTGAACGGCGTCGACCACTTTCGTGGCCGCAATCTCTACACACATTTATAAGGGGGAAATAAATGAGTTCCTTAACGAAGAAGTCCGGATGGCTTCGTCGTGTCACCGCAGTTGCAATTCTTGGAATTGGGTTTACTGCCTGCGGTGGAAGTGACGACGCTAGTGACTCTGCAGAGGAGGCGGCCAGCGAAGAAACCGAGGCTCCGGCCGAAGAAGAAGCTGCTCCTACCGGTGATCCAATCAAGGTAATGACCGTCACTACCTTGAACGCAAACGGTCCAACCTACGAAAACATCAAGATTGCTGCTGAGATTGCAGCAGACCACATCAACTCAAACGGCGGTATCAACGGACGACCACTTGAGGTCATCGTCTGTGACGAACAGTTTGACCCAGCCATCGCGGCGACCTGCGCACGCGACGCAGTCGAAGAAGGCGTCGTCTCCGTTGTCGGATCGTTCACCTACTTTGCCGAAGCGATCGTTCCAGTGATCGCTGAATCAGATATCACCTGGTTCGGAGCATGTTGCCCGATCTCGCCATCTGAGTTGACGTCTCCATACTCGTTCAACATTGGTAACCAGCCGATGTATGCAGTTGGTATGGTCCGCAAGGCTGTTGAAGATGGTTGTGAATCAATCAATGCGGTCATCGTTGAAGGTGCCGATGCCATCTTCCAGCCACCGATGGAAAATGCGATTGAGGCATACGGACGAGAGTTCAACGACGTGATGATCATTCCAAATGCCGCACCTGATTACTCGGCCGAGGTAGCACAAGCGACTACTGGGGTTGACTGCATGGTCATCGTGCTTTCAGAGGGACCATTCCTCACCTGGAACACCGCTATGCAGCAGTCAGGTACTGATGTTCAGCAATACGGTCCGCAGGGCAACCTGAACAACATCTCCGCAGTTGGTGCCGAGGAAATTACTGACGGCAACATCATTTCAGGTATGTACCCGGACATTTCGACAGCGCCGTGGGATGACTATCGCGCAGCTCTCGAGAAGAACAACATCGACCAAGAGGCGAATGACTTCAACAGCCTCGGAGGTCTTGGAACCTGGGCTGCCTACATTGGTTTTGCGCAGATTGCTTCGACCATCGAGGGAGAAGTGACCGCAGCATCGTTCTTCGAGGCAGCAAGCAATACCACCAACCTTGATCTCGGCGGCATGGTGCCAAACATTGACTTCACTCAAGAGTGGACCGACGGCCTTGATGGCTACTCGCGTCTGTTCAACCGAAACGTTGTCTATAGCCAACTCTCAAATGGAGAGGTTGTACCTATCGACAACGAATTCTTCGATGTGGGTGATCTTGCAATGGGTATCGCCCCAGAGTGACCTGAACTCAACGAGCCCGGCTCGGCGCCCTTTACGGGTGTCGGGTCGGGCTTGTTTCGCGTCTGGGCTCACCGAGTCGATAGCAAGAATGAACCTGGTTGGGTGGTTGACCGCCTCAGAGAATCTGGAAGACGATGATCGATGCGATCAACACGATGGTGAGCACAGCGATGCCAAGGGCTCCGGCAGCATCTCTTCGAGACGACCGCTCATCAGAAGTCGCTGGAACTGGTGGGGTGACGTCTTGATCTTTAATTTCGTACACCATGTGAGTTCTCCAAAAATGTCCCGCCAACGCGAGTTGGCGATGCTGTTGTTCATCTCGGAGCGTATGTCGAATATTCATTTTGTGACGAGACGGACTTTTCTCACCGCCTCCTCCTTCGGCTCGCCGCACGTGACCACTATGAGAATACGGTCATGAGCGCATGTGGATCGCGGTCACCTTTCTTGCAACGATCTTCCAGACGTTACGAACCGCCGCTCAAGCTCGGCTCCGACCTGATCTCTCGGTGAATGCGGCAAGTTATGTGCGATACATCCTTGGAGCACCAATCTCCATCACTGCATGCGCCGTTGTCGTCTGGTGGTCAGCCGACGGCATGCCGACAATTCCGACTCGATTCTGGTTCATCGTCATCGGGGCAGGTGTGGCTCAGATCATTGCCACGATTGCTCTTCTCACCTCATTTGATCGACGCGACTACGCGATCGGAACCGTGTATTCAAAAACCGAAGTCATTCAGGTGGCCATCTTCTCCGCTGTCCTCGTTGGCGAACCACTTCGACTCTGGGGCTGGATCTCCGTCGTTGCCGTTCTGATCGGAGTCATCAAACTTGCGCTCCCACCCGGAACACCCCTTCGTCACGTCGTCAGACATCGTGACCGCGCCGCTCAGGCAGGTGTGCTCGCAGGCGCCGGCTTCGCACTCGCCTCGGTCGGTATTCGCTGGGCATCAACATCACTTGGTGACCACCCGGCACTCGTTCGAGGACTTGTCACGCTCGCCGCAATGAACACTGCCCAAACCATCGTGAACGGAATCTGGATACAGATTCGCGAACCTGAATCCATTGGTGTCATTTTTCGGCACTGGAAACGCACGCTGCCCGTCGGAGCGATGTCAGTTGGCGGATCAGCCTCGTGGGCCATCGCAATGAGTATGGAAACCGCAGCGAAAGTTCGATCACTCGGTCAACTCGAACTATTGCTCACATTTCTCGTCTCTCGCGCCTGGCTTCACCAGCGACATCAACGAAGTGAGTTCATTGCGAGTGGAATCGTGCTGGTCGGCATTCTTGGTGTCACCTTGTTTGGGTGACCTCGTTTGGGTGACTGGCCAGCCTTATTCGGCTGCAGAGATATCGACCCCGAACAGTTCGTTAAACCGTGTGGCATATCCGGCATCATCTGCGATAGCGCCGAGTTCGGCCCAGTCGTTTGGCCCCATGTTTGCCTTGCCGGTGATGATTCCTTCTGCTGCCCAACTCACCGCGTACCGCAACTGTGGTGAGTCGGTGTGAATTGCATGGTGAATGATTTCAGCAACTTCTTCAGCCGGTGTTGCCTGTCGAATTCCAGCAGCGTAAAAGCCGAACATTCGGCCATATTGCTGGTCGTAGGCACCCGATGCGTTGGGAGCCTCAGTGTTCTTTGAAAAAATTGCCGACTTGGTGACGCCCGGTTCGATGATGGCCACACGAATTCCAAACGGAGCAACCTCAAGGGCAAGTTCTTCGCTGACGCCTTCGAGTGCCCACTTCGACGCAACATACGGAGCCTGTGCGATCGCACCAAAACAGCCGGCTACCGATGTGATGTTGATGATCGCGCCCGAACCGCGTTCACGCATCTGTGGAAGCACCGCTTGAGAGCAGCGGACCGCTCCACAAAGGTCAACATTCATGACATCAAGAAACTCTTTCGGCGATGTCTCTTCGACGACACCGTTGCCGCCAACACCAGCGTTGTTGACGAGATTGTCGACTCGACCAGCCCGCTTCATGATGTCATCGAATCCTTGCCGAACTGAGTCGCCATCGGCAACGTCGAGTTCGGCAAGTTCGATTGAAACACCGGCCTCATCGGCCATCGCCTTAAGTTTGTCAGCCTTCGAAATTGAACGAACCGTTCCGTAAACGGTGTGTCCCTTCGCAGCGAGATGAATCGCTGTTGCACGCCCAATTCCTGAATTGGCTCCGGTCACAACGGTTACTGGTGAAGTCATCTTCATACCTTAGGAGACCGCATCGACGAAGTTCACTGCCAACGCATTTGCATTGAGATGAAAGACTGATGGGTGACGACCCAGTGGAGGATGAATGTCACAGAACTCGATTGCTTGCACCCACACCGGAAGCCTTCCGCGACCCGATGACCTCATCCAACTGATGTGGGCTGTCGGTGACGGCATACCAGTTGACGAAACCGCACTAGAAGAACGAATTGCATCAGCAATCGATGCAATCGTTGGACGCCAGCTTGATGCTGGTGTCACCGTCGTCAACGACGGTGAAATGTCGAAGCCCTCATATGCCACGTACGTGAAGGACCGACTCAGTGGATTTGGTGGTGAATCGGTTCAGGATTACCACTTCCAAGATCTTGTTGACTTTCCACGGTCAGCTGAGGAAGTGCTGAATAACCCCGGGCGGCGCAAACGCTCTGCTCCGGCATGCACAGGGCCAATCGAGATGATCGACCCTGACGCCGCACGTCGCGACATGGTGGAACTGGTCAAAGCAGCCAGCGCCCGAGGTCACGACAACATATTCTCAAGCGCGGCGTCGCCTGGCGTGGTTTCTATTTTCTTCAACAACAACTTCTATGACACCCGAGAGGAATATGTCTTTGCGATTGCCGAGGCGATGCGCCACGAATATGAGGCAATCGCCGAGGCAGGGGCGGTTGTTCAACTCGACTGCCCCGACCTTGCCATGGGCCGCCACTCGTCATACGCAAATCTCACAACCGAAGAATTTCGTTCCACCATTGCCGTCAACATCGAAGCGTTGAACCACGCCGTTCGGAATATCCCGCCCGAGCAACTGCGAATGCATCTCTGCTGGGGTAACTACCCGGGCCCACATAATCACGATGTCCCGATTGCCGACATCATTGACATTGTCTGGTCAGCCAAGCCGCAGACAGTGCTCTTCGAAGGTGCAAACCCTCGTCACGCTCACGAATGGGCAGTGCTCCACGAACTTGGAGTACCGAACGACAAGGTCATCTGCCCGGGTGTGATCGAGCCACAGTCGAACTACATCGAACACCCTGAACTCGTTGCGCAACGCATCGAGAAATGGGCAGAAGTCACCGACCCAGAACGTCTCATGGCCGGCGTTGACTGCGGATTCTCCGTACACGTCGGTATCAAGAACATCGACCCTGATGTTGCATTCGCAAAACTTGCCGCTCTGTCTAAGGGCTGTGAGATCGCTTCAAAACGACTGTTTGGCTAAACGATGACTGCATTTGACGCTATTGCTCAGGCTGTTGCCGACAACGGGTGCACTCGAGTGTTCGGGGTACCCGGAGGTGGACCAAATCTTGATCTCATCGGAGCGTTCAATCGACATGGCGTCGAGTTTGTTCTTGCTCATACCGAGACCGGTGCAGCAATCATGGCTGCGACATTTAGTGTCGTCACAAACACCGTCTCTGCAGTGATTGTGACTCGAGGCCCGGGCGCCGCATCCGCCGTCAACGGTGCTGCCAGCGCAACCCTCGACCGAGCACCGCTACTTGTCATTACTGACTGCGTGCCCGAAGCAACCCGAGCAAGAACTGGCCATCAGCGATTTGACCAGCGAGCACTCATGCGCCCTGTGACCTTGCGAACTGCTCGAATCGGAAATGATGTCACTCAAGAGCAACTCGTTGACTTGATTGCGACCGCAACTGGCCCATTGGCTGGGGCGGTACATATCGATCTTGATGCACAATCATCAACCGATATCGATGATGCAATTCATCAACCATCTCATTCATGCATTGTCGATGCAGATGAGATCCGAGAACGTCTCGCATCCTGCAATTCGCCAGTAGTGATCTGCGGTTCCCAGGCACCATCAGACTGTCGTGATGCTCTCGAACGGTTTGGTGCACCAACCCTCACCACGTACCAAGGGGCAGGACTCCTTCCCGAAGGGCACCCATTGCTCGCGGGAATGTTTACCAACGCCACCCCTGAACGAGCACTCCTTGGCAACGCCGATCTCGTCATACTCATCGGATTTGACGATGTCGAACCACTTCCCGGTGCTTGGCCAAGCAATGGTGATGTCGTCTCAATTGACACAACGCCGATTTCGCACACACTTGCTCCCGTGTCGATGACATTCATCGGACATGCCAACGACGTCCTGCCAGAACGGGCACACGATCCCCGTGATCCAACCCAACATGTCGCTGGAGTGCGTTCGCGCCTTGCAGATGCTTCACGACCGCTTGGACCAATTGAGCTCGTTCGATCCGCAGCCGAGGTTATGCCCGACGAGACCGTGGTGACCGTCGACGCTGGGGCACACTTCCTTGCCGTCATGCCCTTTTGGCCAATTACTCGACGGCGGCAGGTCTTTATCTCAAACGGCCTTGCGACAATGGGGTATGCCTTACCTGCAGCCATCGGGGCTGCGTGTGGAGATCCAGCGCGACCGGTCATCGCATTCACTGGCGATGGTGGTCTTCACATGGCGCTCTCCGAACTTGAAACACTGCAGCGCCGCCAGCTGCCAGTCTGCGTTGCTGTGTTCAATGACTCTGAACTCACTCTCATTCGATTGAAACAACGCGAGGAGCAAGGTGGTGAGCAGGCCGTCGCCTACGGTCCAACCGATTTCGCTGCGGTTGCACAGTCAGTCGGTATGACGTCAACGGTTGTTACCGAGCCAGAGCAACTACTTCCTGCGTTTCAGCGCGCTGTTCAGTCCGGGCGGCCACATCTCGTGGATATCAGGCTTGATGCAACGGAATACGACCACATACTGCAGGTCAGCCGCGGATAATTGGTCGGCTGGCATGCTGAACGCCGGCGCCATTGTCTCTGACTACGAACTAAGGCTTTCCCTTCGGTCTAATGTGGAAGGCAACAACTCGTGAATGGGGGTTCACCGTGGTCAATGTCAGCAAGTTCATCGATGTTTCGGAGGGGCTAAAAGCCGGACAGTTCGGAGTGGGTGATCGCGAGAACATCACATCGATCAGCGATCTCGATCCCACCTACAAGCAACTCATGGACAAGCCATACGCATGTGTCATGGCAGTCATGGGGCCGTCAGGGCGCCCAAACCTGACGCCAATGTGGTTCGACTATGAGGGCGACAAAGTACTTGTCAACGTCGCCTCTCACCGCAAGAAGACAGGATGGATTCGCGATAACCCGCAGATCTCGATTGTCATTGTGAATCCAGAAAACATGTATCACTGGCTCTCAATGAAGGTGACTGTTGAGCGCGAGATCAGCGAAGACGATCCAAAAGAGGGCGAGCGCGTCACGGCACAGCTCAATCGGATCTGGCAGAAGTACATCGGCGAAGGAGACGAATATGGGCTCCGCGATCCGTCGATCGACGAGCGTCGTGTGCTCTTTGAGTGTCGGGTTGACACCATCGCCACATTTGGCGTTCCTGGCTGAGTTCGTCAACCTTGGATCCACTGCGCGTTGCCGTCATTGGAGGGTCGCTCGGTGGTCTCACCGCTGCGTGCTTGCTCCGAGATGCGGGTCATGAGGTCAACGTCTATGAACGCTCACCAACTGAGTTAGAACAACGCGGAGCGGGAATCGGGTTTCTGAAAGCCTCCTACCGATACCTCGTTGAGCGCGCGGGTATCCGTCTTGACGACATCTCAATCGCGACCGACCACATCTTGTATCTCTCTCGAAATGACGAGATCGTCCACAACACTCGTCATCCGTATCGATTTAGTTCGTGGAATACGGTGTACGAACACCTCATCAATTCGTTTGGCCGCGACCGGTATCACCTTGACCGTTCCGTCGCCAGGGTCACCAACGAAGACCAGCTGGTTTCAATCGGCTTTGAGTCCGGACCGCACGAGACGGCAGACCTCGTGATTGCGGCCGACGGCATCCGATCAACAGTTCGTGCTCAATTTCACCCCGAAGTTTCTTCGGAATACGCAGGTTATGTGGCTTGGCGTGGCACAGTTCCCGAAAGTGACCTTCCACCTGAGGTGGTCAAACGACTCGGAAACGCAATCACGTATCACGTCTTCGCGAACAGTCACATCCTTGTGTACCCAATTCCTGCGCTCGATGGGTCGGTCACCTCGGGAGAACGACTCTTCAACTTCGTCTGGTATCGCAACTATCTCGAATCAGGCGACCTCAATGACCTCATGACCGATGAAACGGGAGAGCTTCGGTCGATTTCTGTTCCACCAGGTCTTGTCGCCCAACATCATGTTGAAGAAATGCGAGCAACAGCGAAGGCACGGCTCCCAGAAAGTCTCTCGGCGATCGTGATGGCCGTCGCTGAACCATTCCTTCAAGTTGTGTACGACATTGCAGTTCCGCAAATGCGCCACGGACGAGTCTGCCTCATCGGTGATGCTGCATTTGCTGTTCGTCCCCATGCCGCTGCCGGAACCGCAAAAGCAGCAGAAGATGCATGGTCACTCGACCGATACCTGAATTCCTCGTCGTCGCTGGAGGACGCTCTTGCAAGTTGGGAACATCAGCAACTCTCACTTGGGAATTCGCTGTTAGAGCGCACAAGATCGATTGGCGCACGCTCACAATTCAACAACAGTTGGGAGCCTGGGGATGCTGATCTCATTTTCGGACTACATGGCCCAGGAGACCCAGAACCATGAGCCACCACTCAACACACGATCTTGCGAGACAGATGACCGCGATTGTCAACGATCTGCTTGCTACCGCTAGTACATCGCAACTGACCGCTCTCACCAGTTTTAGTGATGACAACGAACGCCTTCGCTGGTTTTACACGCCCACCGATCACGGTGGACTTGCTCTTGCCGATATGAGTACCGCCCAGCATCGAATCGTCCATCGGCTGTTGGCCGCCTCTCTCAGCGTTGCCGGTCATACAACGGCATCAACGATCATGGGTTTAGAGAACGTTCTCGATCGCGTCGAAGGATTCTCGGTTTCGTACGGACGCGAGCGCGGTCGGGACCCGTTGCTGTACTGGCTCGCGGTCTTCGGCGATCCAAACTCACCTGACTGGTCGTGGAGATTTGGTGGACACCACATCTCTCTGCACTTCACGATTCGAAATGAAGCGGTTATCTCTGCAACTCCGCTCTTCCTTGGCGCAGACCCAGCGTCCTCTCAACTTCTTGGCCCACACTTACTACGACCACTCGGTGGAGCAGAAGACCTCGCACGAGAACTGCTTCATTCACTACACGACAACGACCGAGTGCACGCACATCTCTCACCTCGCGCTCCGGTCGATCTGTTGGGTGCGAATCGCACGCGCCTTTCCGAAGGCGACAGCGTTATTCCTCTCAACGAAATTTGGCGTGGGAGGTTTGAGCCTCCAACCGATGACTTCCTCACAAAGGTTCATCATTCAGCAACAGCGAAAGCGGGGTGGAACGCTGAAGATGACCTTGTGCTCGGGATGTCAGCAACACCAAAAGGTCTCGCCATTGCATCATGCGGAGAGAGCCAAACGCATCTCCTTCGACAACTTCTAGGGGTCTACCTCGACCGCATTCACCCTTCGCTCGCCGAAGAACAGTGGCATCGTGTCGAAACCCACCTGAGTGAATTCCACTTCCTCTGGGCAGGAGGTACCGAGCCCGGCGAGCCTCACTACTACCGATTAGAGGGCGGAGGAATCCTCATCGAGTACGACAACTCCCAACGAGACGTCAACCATGTACATACAGTGTGGCGAGACCTCACGATGGATTTCGGCGGCGACCCCTTGGCGCAGCACTATCACTCCGAGCACAACTAGTTAGTCAGCGTTGAAATTCTCAAAGTAGCGACTCGGAGTTGGCCCCCGCTGCCCCTGATACTTCGACCCACGTGCACCCTGTCCATAGGGGTTCTCAGCCGGTGTTGTCATTTGCATAAATGACACCTGGCCGATCTTCATTCCTGGGTAGAGCGTGATCGGTAGCGACGCAACGTTTGCCAACTCGAGGGTGATATGCCCATCGAAACCTGCGTCGATAAAACCCGCGGTCGAATGGATGAGAAGACCGAGCCGACCAAGGCTCGATTTGCCCTCAACACGTCCGACAAGGTCATCTGGAACGCCAACACGCTCGAGTGTTGACCCGAGCACGAACTCACCCGGGTGCAACATGAACGGCTCGGAGCCATCTTCTGGCATCTCGACAAGTTCAGTCAGTCCGGTCATGTCGCTCTTCACTTCGATCACACCGGCGGTGTGGTTGCGAAATACTCGGAAGAGATGTGAGATACGTACGTCAATCGACGATGGTTGCACCAGCGCATCATCGAATGGGTCGATCACGATGCGACCTGATGAGATCTGTTCACGAATGGTCCGGTCAGACAAAATCACGAACTGAACCTTAGTGCTCCAACAGTGTCTCTACGTAGGGCCATCACAAGATGAGGCGCTAATCTGAGCCCTTCTGCGGATGTAGTTCAATGGTAGAACATCAGCTTCCCAAGCTGAGAACGCGGGTTCGATTCCCGTCATCCGCTCTCATCACACTCCGCTGCTGTTCAGCAGGCCGGATGAAGTGACAGTCGAATGTCGCCGGCAGACATCGCTGTGACAACGATCTTTTCTGGGTCCGTGATGATGTCTTCATCAGATGAAAACGGCTCAGCCAATGAGCGAACCTCAAGATTCATTCCTCGGTACACACCGGTTGAGTACATCCCACATCCGACCGGTTCGACCGTCATTACCGAAGTGAACGCCGACCAGCGACTACCGATACCTATACCCCCGTTTGTCGTGAGCGCTCCGGTTCCCTGGCGGAGAGTCCAACCACTGAAGACCATCTGATTGTCGACCTCGCCCGCACTTTCCACACAAAAACCCGAATCGAAACATGTTTCACGACCGAACAGGTCAAGAAAAACGAAGTCGTTGTTGCGATCGACAAACACACCAGACTCGTTCTCTCTGTAGCGGCGCGTCACGTCGGTCGATGGGAGGCCAAATAACACGGCCAGCGAGTTGATGACCTCATCAGCATCGTCACCGAACCGATGGTCGCCCACCCCGTACCGACTGAGCACTAACGCATCATCACTCGCGGCCGGCTCGGATGGAACAGGGGCGGTTGTCGTGGTCACTACCGAGGCGCGATCACCAACCCGATCAGAGGCTTTGTTGGCTTCGTCGCTCGTTTCAGCAACTGCGACGGCCAACGTTGTTGTGGTGTTCAGCGACTGCTCAGATACGACAGTTGTGGTTGTGTCGTCTGAAGGTGATTCGGCTGACAGTTGTGCCTCAGCTCCACCACAAGATGAGAAAGCGACGGCTACTGCAAACACTGCCACTGCAGCGGTAACCGGCGTCGAATACTTCACCCCTCTACTTTCGCAGACAGGCAGGCACCTCGCACGACGCGGTGATGCCCCTCTACTGGGGAATTGACCCGTGCACCCACACCGGGGTGCCCATCGGCATCAGGTCCGTTTCCCAGATCCAATCCATTGCTGGGGTGCTCACTCGAACACAGCCATGCGAGGCTGGGTAATTAGGGATCGAACCGGAGCCGTGAACCGCGATTCCGCCATTGAAATATTTCGGGCGATAAATCGAACCAAGGTCGCCATCCCACCAACCCTCTTCGCGCTCTCGATCAACTTTGAACAAACCAGGATCTGTGATCGAGTCGCCCTCTTCGATCTTCGAAGGGTCGTTCTGATTTGGCTCGGAATATGGAATCTCCGAGCCAGTTGACACATTCAGCACCCATTCGGTTGAACCATCGATGACAAAAAATGCGAGTTGCAGCGACTTGTCAATCTCGACCAATGTTCCGCGGTCAGATCGAGCCTGCGGACGCAGCGCCGCCGAAGAAAGCGCTTCGGCGGTCTCTTCATCAACCGACGACGTTGCCGGAAGCCCGAGGTACTTCTGTGCCGCCATCACCGCCTGGCGAGTTGTCAACCCGAAATTGCCGTCGGTTGATTGCACCCAGAATCCGAGTTCGATCAGTCGTTCCTGAAGGCGGACTGTCTCCTCACCGTCGTCTTGGCCAACAGCGCTGAGTGGCTCATCCATCGGTGAGACTGAGACCGGGTCTTGCTCAAATGACGGCAGCACGGTGGTGGTTGACGAGGTTGTCGTGGTCTCACGAGCAACTGTTGTTGACGGCACATCTCGAGGAAGTGACAGCGTTGTTGTTGTCACCACCAACATCATGTCGTCAGAAATCGACGCATCTGATGCCGACGATGTTGATGCGCAACCAGCTAACAGCGGCAAGGACACAGCCGACAAGATCAAGGTCGTCGGTATCCGTTGCATTCGTGCCATTCACTTCAACATTACTGGTGGCGTCAAATCACTCAGCGGAATCCTCTTCGTCGCCGATGGCGAGATCAAACGAAGAAAGTTGAACCGGTGATCGAGAGAGATGATCAAGCGACCAGTGTCGGGCCCAGTCGTCAAAGAAGTTCGCTCCGAGACCATCGACATGGCAGCCGATGCTGTCCGCAATCGCATGACGTATCGAGGCAACGGACTCGCCACGAGCAACAAGTTCGCGCAACGTGAT
>Ga0255769_10001967_pt1 | contig 22685 bp, 10 predicted proteins | sample 041ome_9_FD_179637 | JGI IMG/M metagenome (GOLD analysis project Ga0255769, IMG submission 179637) | Coastal salt marsh microbial communities from the Groves Creek Marsh, Skidaway Island, Georgia - 041413US metaG (version 2) | ecosystem: Environmental > Aquatic > Marine > Intertidal zone > Salt... | reverse complement strand
CGACGACGATGCGCGCGCGAACGCGACTGACGAAATCGCGACGACGACGACGACGACGACGACAGCGTGTTGGACGCGGTGGAGGAGAGCCTGACGCAGCGGCGACGCGGCGACGAGACGGCGACGACGACGAAGGCGACGACGAACGCGCGCGGAACGACGCGCGGAGACGATGCGACGACCGCGAGCGAGGAGTTGCGACAGATGCTGATCGAGCGCGACGCGCGGTTGGGGATGCTGCGGTCGAAGTTGGATATGGTGGAGCGCGAGAATGAAAATTTGAAGCGAAACGGCGCGAGCGCGAGCGGCGACGGCGGCGGAGGGGCGCGGGGGGGGGCGGGGGAGGTGAATTACGGCGCGGTGGGGGGGGCGAATGGGGCGAACGCTCGCGCGGCGCCGACGTCGACGAACGCGGCGAGCGTCGTGGCGAAGGCGGAGGTGCAGGATTTAAAGCAGCAGTTGGCGACGCTTCGATCGAAGTTGGCGTTTAAAGAGGAAGAGATCACCGAGGCGCGCAGGCTGGAGGACGACGCGCGAGCGAAGTTGCGCGCGGCGAATGACGAGCGCACGAAACTCGCCGCGGAAGTTCGCGCCGAACGCCGGGCGAGGGCGTCGGCGGGACAAAAGCGACCGTCGCGAGACGAGAGCCAAGAGACGGCGGCGAACAAGCGACAGAGAACGGGCGGCGCAAGCGGTGGGGATGTGTTAGGAAGCGAAGCGCGAGTTGGTGAACGTACGACTGGAATGAGCGCTGGTGGCAGTCATCGACGCGCGCGCGAAGGTTTGAGCGTGGCGTCGCCGCCCGAAACGCTCGCGTTGGCGCTTCCGATGGCGCCGCCCGACGTCGCGGCGACGCTGTACCAACGCGGTGTCAGCGGGTATTACTCGAGCGATAACGTCTTCGCGCGGTTGATGAACGACGTTCCGCTCGATGTGAGTTCTTTTTTAGCGAAACCAAACGAATCATCGGTCGTGAGTGCGGAGTTGGTGAACCCCGTGCGCGCGGCGCTCATGAATTTGGCGACGAATCCGGATTCGACGGTGGCGCTCACGCGCGCGCTCGTCGAGTCCATCGTAGAAACATCGAATTCCATCACGTCTTCGGCGCACTACGCGCACGTGACGTCGATATTGCGAATTCTTTCCGCGCTCGCGATGATTGATGGGCGAAGCCTGAGCATCGTGCTCGGCGCGTGCGGGGCGCAGAGAAATCAAACCGTCGCGACGGTCACAGCGCACGGGGCGCCGCCAGCGTCTTTGGCGGGGATTCCCGGTTTAGGCGGAGCGGGTATGGGTACGCTCGTCGCGCATCCGCGCGCACACAGCGGTCGTATCTTCGTTCCGGCGTCCATGAGTTCGACGAATCACGCGTCCGCGCCGACGCCAAAACCGACGAAGACGACGAAGAGCAGGTTGTCGGGGAGCCAAGGGGGAGAGGCACCGGAGGTGGCGCCGTTTTTGGAGACATTGATACAGTTACTCACCGATGCGAAGTGTGATGGTCAGTGGCGCGTCGTCGACGCCGTGATCGTGGCGCTCATTCGATTCGCGAGCGGTGTGGGCGTGGAGAATGGCCGGGGCGCGTTTGGCGCCGTGGCGCAAAAGCACAGCGGCTTTGGATCGTGCCTGAAATCGATCGCCCCGAACAGCACACGGTTCTTGGCGCTCATGCTCATTCGAATGTTGGCGCCCACGCCCGAATTTCAGTCGTTCCTCTGTGAACCACTCGACGTCGAGCGAGGGATTGAAAAGCCGCCGACGCCTGAACGGCGCAAGCGAGCGACGTTGTTCGCCGCGATTCTGAGTTGCCTCCGAGCAGATTGCGTGGAGGAAAACGGCTTGATATTCGTCATTAAGTCCTCATACGTGGCGCACGCCACGCCTGAGCAGAGCGGCACGCTTCAAGAGGCGGCGCTCCGCGTGTTAAGAACGCTCGCCTTCATCGGCTGGTCCGAGTACGGCGCCGCCGCCGTCGCCGTCAACGCCCTCGACGTCCTCGCCGCCGTCGCCGTCGAAGAGTACGTCTCCCCGCTCCCCGTGGCGCACTCCAAATCATCAACAGCCCTTCACCAAGCCACCAGGCTCGTCCACGCCCTGCTCGACGAGCACTACGACGCCCATCTTCCTCGCCTCTTGGGCGCTCGCAAGAGTCAGCGCGTCATCGCCCGTCTCGCCCACCTGAGTTCCGCCAGCGGCGGCGGTCGCGAATCTCGCATGGCCGATTGGCTCGGCCGCATTTTACTCAAGGTGCGCGAGTGACCGACCTTTTTAGCGCATCCGCAGTCGTCGCGACGGCGAGTCGCCCTCGCACCGGCGGCGCCGCGATTTAGCGATTTAAACCCGTCTCCAGCTGTCGTCGATCCTCTGTCCCCGCACACGCGCGCGCGAGCCGTCATGTCCGCGACCGACGCCGTGGACGAGCGCCAGCGAATCACGCGAAGCGCGCCCACCGCGCACCGCGTCGCCGTCGCCGTGATCGCCGCGCGCGTCGCGTTCGACCCGCTCGGATTCGGCGGTCGCCGCGCCGGCGTCTGGGAGGACGCCCTCGCGCGCGCGCCGACGCGCGTGGACGAAGACCCGGCGCGATGCGTGCGCGACGTGCGCGCGGCGCACGCGAAGTGCGCGGTCGACGCGCTCGCGGGCGGAGGGACGCGCGAACGGAGCGCGACGGAGACGACGCGGGCGCTGCGAGCGGCGCTGGAAGACGCGACGGCGAGCGAGACGAACGAAGACGCGACGGAACGCGCGGCGCGCGATGCGATCGTGCGATGGGGATTGGAGAGGTTTTTGGACGAATTGATGGAGGTGTCGGAGAGTTTGGACGATTTGGAGGCGTTTTTTGAGGACGCGCGATGCGTGGCGGCGAACGCGCGCGCGGAGGATTACGAGGCGGAATACGGATTCGAGACGCGGGACGTCGAGGGGTGGACGCCGATCGGGATGTTTTTGAAGCGGTGTTATCTGGGGTTTAATTTATTGCCGTTTGAGGCGACGCTGACGTTGCTGGATGAGGTGCGGGCGTACGCGGAGGAGGTCGCGCGGGCAATCCAAGGCGACGAAAACGAGCCGCCGAGCGGGAGAACGTGCGCGGCGCCGGATGTGCTGACGACGCTCGTCACGCGCGCCGTCGAGGCGTACGATACGCACGCCGTAGATGCCGATCGAGTTTTACCGCCGGAAGCGCTCGAGGATCTGCGGGATTTGGCGCCCGAAGTGCCGACGCTGCACTACTTGCGTCACGCAGCGGCGTTGCGACGGAAAGATTACCCAGCGGCGGTGGAGCATTTACATCGACACTTTGACATCAGCGGCGAGCACAACGAGTTGAGAGCGGATTTAGGAGGCGATAACGTTTTAGTGGGCGGGTTTGAAAGCGCCAACGCCGGGCGCGAGCGGTTGCAGACGGCGTTATTGGCGCTCGCGTCCACGCAGCTGGCGTTTTCGCACGCGGACGAGGCGACGTTTGCGATTTCCGAAGCCGTGCGCACGGCGCAGCAGAATGGTGACGAGGCGTCGTTGGCGCACGCTCTCGCGCTCACAACGGCATTGTTATCGCGAGCACCTTTGGACGCGTCGAGTCATCGAGCGTCGCACCAAGACGAGCAACTGCCGACGCTGCTCCGACGATTGACGGCGCAAGCGGCGGAGCTGGCGTCGCCGCATCTCATCGCCTACGCCTCGCTCGCACTCACAAAGTACGCGATCGACAACCCGTCTCGGGCACTTGGGTCACATTCGCACGCGCCCGGCGGTGGTGCCTTGTCTCGCGCGGCTCGAGGTGGCGTAGACATCGTGACGACGCCGGCGCTCGCGACGCGAAACCTCGTCGACATCGAGTTAACGCGACACTTCACTCAACTCGTCTCCGCCACGCCCGCATCCGCGGCGTCGTTAGCATTAGCGCGTGAGTCATCGGGTGACGGCGTGCTCGGCGCTGGGAACGATTTGTACCCACCGCCCAAAGGTTTCGCGTCGACGCCGACGTGTGGGTACACGCTGAGCGCCACGGCGACGGCGCTCAGGAGCTTGACGGGTACTGCGTCTACGCTCGCTGCGGAGGGTTGGAGCACGTATGGGTGCAAATATATCGGTCGACTGTACGCTGTTCGTCAGCTTTACCTCGATCGCGAAGCCTCGGCGGATGAAACCGCGACGAGTTGCGCGACGCTCATCGCTGCGGCGAGCGAGTGCGAAGGCGTTGAAGCCGCCGACGAAGTGTGTCGACACGTCGAAGAAATATTCGGCAAAGATGGATGCGAAAACAAGTTTTCTGCCCTGGCGTTTTTAAGGCTACACTACGACCGCGCCGTAGGCGTTGGTTCGTACGCGACCGCGAGACGCGCCGCTCAGCGCATGCTCGCCGTCATCGACGCGAAGTCGGGAGCAGACAACGCGGCGTACTTTGAAGCGAGGCGGATGAACGCAAACCTGGACAGGCTGATGAAGAACTTCGATGATGCCCAAAAAGAGTTGAACGCACTCATCGCTGACGCCGAGAAAGTGAAGGACGAGCACGCGGCGATGTGGGCCAAAATCTCACTCGCCGAGACGCATCTGAGCGCCGGCGCGCCAACGTTGGCGTTGATGCGCGCTCTACCGCTCGAGCTCGAAGCGTCCGAAAGTGGTGTCGAGCCGATTCAAACGCGTGCCTTGTGCATAATGTGCGAGTCTTGGCTCGAGCTCGGAAACTCGCACGCGCAACTCGCGCGCGACGCGTTGGACGCGCGCGCGCTTGAGCTCCTATCGAGCGACGATTTGCGCTTGCAAGCCAGAGCGTACGTCGCGTGCGCGCGCGCGCTCATCGCCACGACCGTCGATTCTGGTCATGCATCGATCGCATCTCGCGTCATCGATGCCCTCGAGCGCGCTGCGGAGCGTTACGCCAAGCTCGGCGCCCATCGCGACGCGGCGATGACGTACGCTCGTCTCGCCAAGGCGCGCGCGCGATTCGACATGGATACCGTCGCTGCCGCCGCCAAGTGCCGCGAACACGCGAACGCCTCGTTATGTTTCGCTACGTAGCACCGTCTTCCACCCTGCGCTCGCTCACGATTGTAACATAACGAAATGATTTGTACGCTCGTCTTCGTCTTCGCGCTTCAACCCGACGCCTTACCAACCGTCGTCCCCCATCGTGCGACGCGCGTCCCCGACACGCCTCGCGCGCGCGCCGACGGGCCGCGATGGGGGACGCCATCGTAGCGGCGACGCAGTTGAATGACGTTCGCGTCATCATCGCGTTGTTCATCGTCGGTGCGACGTCGATCGCGCTGACGCTTCACTGGGTGCTTCGAACGGTGTTGCCCTGGTTTATAGGACTCGCGGTGCGTCATTGCGCGGCTTCGACGCCTCGAAACGGTCGCGCGATTTCCTTTACGTCGATGCGACGCGCGAAAGGACGGACGGCGCACGATGGCGGCGGAAGATCGATGAATGATTACTCGACGTGGGACAGTCGACTGACGACGCGAATGGCGACGACAGGCGAGCTTCGTCAATCGAAGCGGGTTGCGATTGAGTATCGATAGTTTCGGGATCACGAGCGTGCGTGGAGTGAGCGTGAGCTTTAACAAGCCCGGCACGGCGCTGCGTAGGGTGCAGATTGCGGAGATTGCGTACGTGGGGAACGCGTCGACCATCGTGACGTGGTTGTTGAATTTCGCGTTGCGCAAGGCGAGCGGGAAGCATTTACGGGATGATTTGCCGCGCGTGGGTGAAAAGAATGGTAAAACCAGAAGTAAAAGTGATGATGGGTTCGCGGAGATGACGCCTCGTGGTAACGATAGTCCGTCATCGGATGGAACGCCGGCGAGCGGACGAAGACGGTTCATACGCTTTGGCGTCGGATCGCTCAAGGCGGCGTTCGTGGTGTCGGGCGTAGAAATTACGACGCGGAGTAAAGCCGACATAAATACGGAGGATGGGTTGCAAAAGCAGTCGTCTGATTTAGGTCGCGCAAAAATGACGAACACTAAAAAGAAGGCGATGACGCGCGGCAAGTGGAGATTGATGAAGGGCATCGCGTCCTTTGTCGACATCACGGTCGTATCGCTGACGGTGCGCGAAGAAGATGATGATGACGTCGACATGTTGTTTTGTGATAAACTCACGTTTGAAGCGTCTGGCACGGCCGGAGCTTCGCTGAAATTCCTCATCACGGCACGTATGCTGCGAGGCAAGGATGGTTGGAGCATGACAGACACCAACGTGAACCTCGTCGCGGAGTTTGATTCCGAGACGAAAACTATCGTACCTGTACACGCGGGATTGAGTGGTTCGACCTTGTCTCTCGTGAAGCGTGTTGGCGAGCGAGCGAAGAAGATCGAGACGAAAACAGATTTGGCGCCGATTACCGTCAAACAACAGCAAGGTCCGCACAAGGCTGTGAGGGGTCTACTCAAAGTGCCGAGGAAATGCAAGATAGAATTTAAACGCGTCGTGATGGAGAATAAGAACCAGGAAGCACCGTTGACTGGCGTGATGACGCATATGCAATTCTCGGTCGAGAGAGTGAGCGCGTCCAAAAAGGGATTTCGTCTCTTTCGAAAGCAACAGCAAGTCGTCTCGCCGTTTGCCTCCACGGCGTTCGAGGCGGACGCGTGGGCAGAGGTGAATATGTCCGTGGCGGATGCAAAATTAGTGCATGGAAAGCATCAGACATTAGCTCTCATCAACGCGCCGAGTGCCTCGGTATTCTTGTCGCTTTCAGAGAAAGCACTCGGCGACGGCGGCAAATTGCCCGCCACCGCAACGTTTACGGTGGATTCGTGCGATTTTAGGCACCATGCCGATGCGGCAGATTTAGTCGCTGCGTTAAAGGCGCAGAAAACGAAATCAAGAAACGGCTCCACTAAGTCGACGAACACAAAAAAGAACTCGGCGCCGTGGGACGTCGTCGATGCGCAGATGATGTGCAAAACGTCGCTATGCGCGAGAATGTACGACGAGCACGGGGCAACATCGTGTCAGTTTCTCACCGAGCAGATTCGTGGTCGATATGGAAATTTAGTCGATGAAGGGACGTGTATGCTAGTTAGTTCGAGCGCGTCAGACAAGCGCGGCGTGTGCACGATGTCACGCGTACAAGTGACGGTTCCCGGTTACCACCCCGTCGTGCAGATTGAAGCCATCAGCGTTGCGCGATCCGAAGCTGCCGGAAACGCGGTTGAGTTGTCGGAAACTACCATCGATTTGAACATGAACGAAGCAGGTGAACTCGCAAAGAAGATTGATGCCGTCGCGAAGCGCGCCAAGGCAACCATGGCGAGCGCAAAAGGCGATTCGTCTGACAAGGCGACGTCTTCAAATAAGGTGAAGAAATCTACACGCGTCATCTTGGTCGACACAGCGATGCGCGCTCGATGCACGATGACGCCTTACTCGACGTTCGGTGAGATACCGCAAAACTCGCGCGGCGATGAGCCTGTAGAGTGCGCGCTCGACATAAGTTGTCCGCTCGCAGAGATGTCGCAGCCGGAGGCAAACTTAACGAGAATGGCGGCGGGTGGTTTCACAGTCTCTATGTACGACACCATTCAAAGACCCGCCAAAGCCGAAGAGGCGAAGAAAGATTCGCGGTGGGTCGGACGAGTCAATTACGAAGAAGTCGCGGTAGAGAACAACCGCGTGATGCTAGTCGGAAGTCTCGATGTTGAGTACAAACAAGGCGCCAACAAGCGCGCGGCAGTATCCGTGGAAGGCGTCGAATTTGATTGGGAACCGGATGCGCATTTTCTCGCACTAGAAATTTCAAACCTGGCAAAGGCTGCAAAGCCAGCAAAGATGTCGACTGACGGTACGCAAAACGCCTCGAAGGATCAAACAAAATTGGATCTTTCGTTTGACGTGCGCAAAGTCAGCGGCTCGTTCTTTGTCACGCCGGGCGCGTGCGCGCAAGTATCATTTGGACTTATGGACGCGCGCCCACTCGAAAAAACGTGCTGCGTGAGAGATGTGACTTTTGGTATGAACGGATACACGATAACGGAGTTAGAATTGATCTCCGTAACTCAAGACGAGTGCGAACGCACGTTGCCTCATGTCGCAGCGATCACACACGAAGACGCCGAAGACATCGCCAGGCGCCGCAAGTTTCAAATTGTGGTTGAGAAGGCAAAGCTCATGCTTCCCGCAAACTTAGACCTCGGCGACGCCATGGTAGCCATGATTATAGGCGAAGCGGTATTCTCCGACGTCGTGAAAACGACTGGGAAGCGCGCAAAGAAGGAGCGAATTTCGTTGGCTGCCAATTTACCCGCCTGCGCCGAATCGTCTCCGTCAAAACCGGCGACTGAAATCAATGTCAAGGTCAGCAGTATCGAAATTGAAGTCGAAGACTCGAATGATTTGGAGCGTTTTATGCGTGCAAAGCAAGCTGCATTGGGATCTTGCATCGCGGCCGCGGAGTTTACGTCTTCCACTGAAGAGGCGATGCGAAGCATCACCACGACGTATCTCCAGCATAAGGAATTCTTAGCAAACGGCGGTGGCTCCGCGTTGCACATGGATATAGGCAGCGTCACCTCTACGGCAGTGTGGGGAGGTGGTAAAGGCGATGGTGATGAGCTCACAGCGAAAGCAGGCGCGCACGTACGTCGTGTGGATGCTCCGTATAGCGATTCTGTGTCTTTGCAGATGCAAAACGTTTTGACGATGCACACAAGCGTAACCGAAATGCGCGTCTGCGTGGCGGATTTGACCGCACGTCCTATTTTCATGTGTAGTGAAGCCACGATCGCAGGGACATTTGTGCAGGCTAGACAATACGCCCCGCGCATATTGACGGGACAAGTTGCCCTCCCTGTCGGACGAAGACGATGGGCGAAGACAAACGGACCCGACACGCCTTCGCGACCGACGGCGATGTGGTACACAGATGCGACTTTTGACATCAAAGAAGCTGATATATTTGTGGCGACGTGCATTGAGCCGTATTTGTTCAATGTGTCGCGAGAGCTCACGACGAGACTCGTCCTTCCACGCCTGCACAAGCACATTCCAGGAGGCGGAGGTGGACGTCCGCCGACGAAGGAATACGATCGAAACAATCCCAGACCGCCGAGCATGCCCTGGTGGGATATTTTGAGAAGTCAGTGGCGCGGATTAATGCGTATAACGATGATTCAGTCCGGTGCGAAGGTGGATAGTCAAGGACAGATTGAGCATCTCGGCGCGCACGGGGGAGACTCGTTTGCGAGCGAGCTAGAGATTTTCGCCGACATGTGGGAGTTCGACATGAAGCCGCGCAACGTGGTCATTCGTAGCGCGAACTTCACGATATCAAGAATTCAAGATGATGAAGACTGTACCGAAGCTTCGACGCCACGCGCGGATGAACCATCGCCGAAGCATAAGTTGGTCATCTTCCCGGTCATGTGCGTCAAGGCAGATTACGAATTCAAAGCCCTCCTCGATGGCGGCGATGGTCATCGTACGCACTACAGACACGACTCAACGACTGGAAAGGAGCTTTACTCCAGAGATTTGACGCGCTCAAGTGCTTGTTTTGTGAATCTCGATGTCGATCTGGCGTCCATGGAAGAGTTCGTCACGAAAATGGTCAACGCCGCGACCATGGATCGCTTCGTCGAATACGTGAGAAATCTTACCACTGACGTGCCATCGTTCGAACACCAGGGCCACTATTCGAATCCGACCATAGCGCTGACACCAGATGACGTTGAGTTCATGAAACAATGGGAACATGGGATGAAGAAGCCAATGGTCGCGCTGCGGTCGATCTGGAACTTGCGACCGTGGGGCGCCCCGCGACGGGTAAAACACCCAGAATCGATAAGTTTGGTTGACTTGTTCGCAAGCATCGACACTGTCATCACCTCGAGCGTCATTCATGTGGTGAACGCTTCGAGCGACGAGACAGCTAATGCGTACGGGGCGTGTTTCTGTCTCAAATCGGTGCATTGCGTCGCGAAAAAAGCGCCTCGGACCAAGGTGGAATTCACCCTGCGAGCAGATTCGTCGCAATTCCACGTGCCTGAGCGTGACGGCAGTCTCGAACGTAAGGGATCGAGTCCACGTCGCCTCGCTAATCTTCGCGCTGGATCTATTACCAACAGACTGAACTTTGCAGAGCTCGACGACGTCGTCAAAGAGATGTTGCAAGGAAGCGCCAAGAGCCCGTCACAGGCAGATGATGGATCGGCTTCGCGCCCGACGTCCACGGATCCAACGTTGGTATTAGACACGAAAAGACTCGAGATTACTCAGCGCAATGAAGATTCAGTGGCCAGCCAGGGCATTCAGATCGAAGTTGACGCTCCTCGGATCTTAATTGAAGCCGAACAGCGGAACGCTATCCTCGGCTGGATCAACGCCATTTGGACGGCGGCGCAGACGGAAAGACGCGAGCCGACTTGGACCGAGCTCAATCGCATCCTAAAGTCAGCGGATAAACTGTCGGGAGTGAGTCGACGTCGCCGTGAATTAGACGATATCATGGGCGATGGACCAAGTTTGCACGCGCTAAGTGCGGAAGAGACGCTCGAAAAGAATTACGAATCACCGAAACGTGCGACGGAAGCTGTTGTGCTCTTCGTCATTCAAATCACCGCTCCGCAAATCAATTTTAAGGGCAAAGATGCCGCTGGTCGAATGTTACTCGCAGCCGAAGGCGGACTTGTGGTTGGTAGACGAATGGACGACGGCGGTTCGACGGGTCGTCGTCTCGTCACGGTATCTTTACAACAAGTTCAAGCGTACGTGGCGCCGACGAACGTCGACTTAAACGCCGGTGTGCAGTGGTTGCGGGAAAATCATTCTTCGGTGGATGGCATACATACTTCTTTGGTTCGTGACGACGTATTCGAAAGTGGCGACGGTCGCAAAGAATCAGGTTCGCTCTTGCGACGCATTTTCGCTCCAGGTTCGATGGTTTTTGAGCACGCAAACGCCGTCACAGCGACGCAAAGTCGCATAACCGACGCCGAGTTGTACGCGTACAACGAGCCGACGGAGGCTGATGTTCAGGCTTTCGGTAAGCGCACGGCGAGCGAGACCAAAGGGGAAGCGGTGAGCCAATTTTCAATGCGTTCTCCCGAAATCGTCGCGGAAATGAATTCGAGCCAGTACGTTGTTTTGATCGACGTCATGGCGAGCCTATTCTTGACACCAGCGGCTTTGGAGCGTCCTCGACCGAGCTTTCAGGCTTCAAAGGTTTTGATGAGTCGTGATCGAACGTTGAGTGACACGGTTGCGCTTGAATCTTCAGCTATCGTCGCGAAACCGATGATGAAGTTGATGGCCGCTCGCTGGGCGGTGGAGAGTATGGAGAAGAATTATCGCCGCGCGGTCGCTCTGGCGCCGAGCGAAAAGCAGAAAGTCCTTCGTGAAATCGATGTCCTTTGGTCCGCTGCGCAGAAGGCTGAGTTGCGCGTCCTCGCTGCGGTGCATCAAGCCGAAGAGAACGATAGGCTCTATCGGCGGCACTCCGCGATTCGATTAAGTCTCGAAATCGAACACGCGGCTTGGACTTTGTGGCAGGGTGGGAGTCCTTTCATCTCCGCTCAGCTCTCGCGACTGTCGCTTTCGCGCGAACGCCAGGTTGACTCTTCTGGGATGCTGCGATTTAAGCTGCACGGTTTAAGTATGGTGTCGCTCGATGAAGGCTGCGTCGATCAGATGTTTTCTCGCTGGATTCCACCGGGAAGCGTGCACGAATCACGCGCGCGTAACGACGCGCCGTTGATTGACTTTTTCTCCATCCGCGCGGGATCGGCGCCGGAGAAACCGGTATACGACCATTTGGAGCTGAGTGTGCAACCGTTCGAGGTGGACATCAAGCACTCGCAGTACAAAATGATTTACCAATATCTCTTTCCAATGACGAAGTCCAGCGATCACGACGCGTTTGAGAATGTTTACAGGCGTCCGGCGCTCGCCAAGAATGCGGAGATGTCGCCGCGCGAGAGCTTGATTCGGGCGCAATCTATAAACGCAAAGGGTGTGCATCTGACGCCGCTTGAATTGCCGTCGGAGATGTCGGCGTCAAAGCATCGGCGACGATGGCGTTGGAACGAAGAAAAAGATGAAGTTCTCGAAGATTTTGAAGACGTGCATGCGAAAAAGGGCGAAAAGGGTATTGATCACAAAACCGTACTTTTGCGCTATTTCAGAATTCATCCTCTGCACATGAAGATGACGTACGAAGGCAAATCACGCGCGTTCAGAGACTTGCAACTCGGCGTCGACGCCTTTGCGTACGAAAACTTTTCCGGTCGCTGGCGTGACTTGACGTCAGAGCTTAAAAACCACATCGTATGGAGCGTGTTGAAATCGCTCGTCGGCTTTCGAGGAAAGTTTGTCGAGAGCAAGATCGATGACACGCAGTCCATCTTCATGCGCGTCGCGGAGCGGTTGAAGAAAACTGCCAACTTGCTCCCGAAGCCCAAACCAGAAACTTCCAGCGGCGCCGAGCACGATTCCGAGTCGGAGACGGCCGTCGACGACCGAATTAAGTCGCAGACGTCCCAGGCCGAACTCTTTCGCACCGGATGGAACGACGTCGACGTCGACATCGAAGTACCGCGCGGCGATGGTCGAAAAGCGCCGTCGCGACGCTTCTCGAGGAAGAAGAAGAAACCTCGCCGCATCCGCCCAATCAAAAACACCAAGAAATTCCTCGCCACGGTCGGCATTGGCTCCTACACGCCGAGCGGTGCCGAGGGAACGCCTTCTTTGCGCAGCCGCACCGAAGTCATCGACGCGTGGTCCACCCCAAACTTGTAACGTTGTAATACTACTCGCGGCGTCAAACTGCAGAAAGGGGAACGAGCACGAAAAAGAGACGATTTGTCTCTCCGAGTGCGCAATCGCTCGCCCGGCGTCACTTCGCGCCTCGCGCGCGCGGCGAACGCGCATCCCGAGACGAAGCACACGATGCCCACGTCACCGCTCGCCGATCGCGCGCCGCTGAGCGACGCCGACGCGAACGCGAACGCGAACGATGATGGATTCATGAGCCACGCGCCGCGCGCCATCAAATTACGAAACGTCGCGACGCACCACCCGGTGCGTAAACTCGGCCCGAGCACGGGCGTCGAGGCGATCTTGGGCGGTGATGAAAACGCGCCGTTCGCGCAGAACGCGCAGAGGAAGTGGAACGAGAACCGGGCGAGACAGCACGCGGGGGCGAATCTGTTCGGCGCGGCGTCGCCGGCGAAGCGAGACGCGCGAGAGGAAAGAATCAAAGATGCGAATGGGAAACTCGCGGACGTCGGCGCGAGGTACGACATCGTGAGCGCGAAGACGTTAACGCTGCAAGAGTTGAGACAGGCGTGCCGGGCGCGAGGGGTGAATCCTGGGGGAAGTAAGGATGCGCTGTGCGAACGGTTGGAGGACGCGATAAAGGCGGGCGCGCCGCCGCTGACGTTAGATTCGAGACCGACGACGCAACGAAGTGCGATTGGAGCGGGTGCGCGATTTACGAGTAAGGCGTGCGAAGTGCGGGCGCCGTCGATGGCGCAGCGCGAACTGCGCGAGTCGCAAAAGATTTGGCGAAGCCAGCAAAACGGACACGACATCTTCGGGACGTCCTTCGGCGACGCGGAGACAAAGAAACGGAAAGTCGTCGAGGGACCGAAGACGACGTTTTCATTCGAAGCCATCACGCAGTCGTACGTCGACGAGGGCGCTGTCGCGACGAAGGAGGCCGACGTCGCGCCCAAGCGTGCGAAGCGCGAAGCGCCGGCTTCCACGAATCCCATCACCGACGCCTTCGTTGAAGCGCCCAAGGCGGAGGTCGAGACGATGGCGGACCATCGCAAATCGGCGTGGTCGAATTTCCAAGGCGCGGGTTTGTTCTCCGAACACTGGACGACCGCGGAAGACGAAGCAGCGGCCGACGAGGCGCTCGTGAAATCATCCACCACCGAAACCGGCGCGTGGAAGACGCTCGAAGAAGAGCAAGACGAGCAGGACGAAGACGAGGCCGAGGCCATCGCCGAGCGCGAGGCCGACGAAGCCGTCGCGGCGGCAGAGCGCGAGTTAGCCGAAGAGCTCGCTCGCGAAGAGCAATCCGACTAGCGGCGGCCGAGCGCAAGTGAGCTTAAGAGCTCGCGAGCCTAAGAGCTCGCTCGCGAAGAGCCATCCGACGCGTCGGCGCCGAACGCTCGCGACTTCGTCTCGCCGCACGCGCGCGCGAGCCGACACACGCCGAAACGCCCTTCGTCGCGCGTTCTTTTTCATGTAATCTCATCGTCACCGACTCACGCGTCTCGCGCCCTCCCGTCGCGATCCGTCATCCGCGCCGTCTCTCGCGCCGCGCCTCCGCCCGGCGCCTCGGCGCGGTGCTTTTTGAGATCCATCGTCATCCGCACATCGACGCCCGCGCCCCCCACGCGCGCGAGCGCGCGATGAAGATCAAGTGCGGTCAGTGCGGAGAGGTGTTCGCGGACATCGCGCGCGCGAAATCGCACGGCGCGACGACCGGACACGACAGTTTCGAAGCCGCGAACGATGACGATGCGACCGCGACCGCGACGGCACACGCGACGAACGCGACGCCCGTCGACGGTGACGCCGCGCCGGACGCGGTGAAAGAAGACGCGACGACGCGCGATGAGGCGTCGACGCTGAAAGAACCGAGCGTGCGCGAGGATTTATTGCAAGAATTGACGGAATTGATGGGATTCGGGAGAAACAAAGCCGTGCGCGCGTTGTACTACTCGAAGGCGGATTCCGCGGAACGGGCGATCGATTGGATAGAGCGACACGAAGACGATGCGGACGTGAACGAACCGTTGTTGGTGGAAGATGAAGGCTTGAAGGCGCGAGAGGTGAAGACGGTGAGTAAGATGACGCCGGAGGAAGCCAAGGTAAAGGCGGACGAGTTGCGTAGAAACGCGGCCGCTAAAAAGGCGGAGCGGTTGTTGGAGGAGAAGGAGATGGAACGACTGCGAGAGCAAGAACGGATCCGGAGCGGGAAAGAATTGTTGGAGGCGAAGAAGTTGGAAGATGAGCTCAGTTTGAAGCGAAATGCCGAGCAGAGGGCGGCGGAGAAGGCGGAGATGGATCGAGCGCGCGCCGCGATTCGCGTGAAAATCGACGAAGACAGACGAGAGCGTCGACGAAAGCTCGGATTGCCGGAGGAGTTATCGCCCGAGGAGATGGAGGAGGAGCGTCAACGCGAGGAGGCGCGTGCGCAGGCGGCGCAAGAGGAGATAGCTCGCAAGGCTGCGGCGGGGATGTACGTCAAACCGGTTTCGAAATTGGAAAATTTACGCAAGCACTTGGTGGACATTAAAAAGGCGTTCGCCGAAGACGCCGACGCCGTGACGACGTGCTTTAAGACGCTGTTGACGTACCTCGGCAACATCGCCCGCGATCCGAGCGAAGAAAAGTATCGCTCTATCAAGCTCTCCAACGCCGCGTTTCAAAAGCGCGTCGCCGCCGTGGGGGGCGAAATCTATCTCTTGGAATTTGGTTTCGTCGAAACCGTCGACGACGCCGGAGAAAAGCGTCTCGTGTTACCGCGCGACGGCGCCGACCCGGTGTTATTGCGCACCGCGGGCGAGGAGCTTCACGGCGCGATTGAGAATCCATTCTTTGGCGCGCTTTAGCCACGATATTCCGTATCTCTTGAAATGAAACACCGACCACATTCGTTCCTTCGTCGGCGTTCGGTTCGCCGCGCTCTCCGGCGCCTCATTCTCCAGCGCGCGACGACGACCGCGACCGCGCCGCCGCGCGTCGCCGCGTCGATCGATGGCGCGGAAGAAGACAAAGAAGCGTCCGGTCATCGCGCGCGACGACGTCGAGTCGCGCGCGACGCTCAAAAGCGACGATGAAACGGAAGATTACGACGACGCGGATTCGTCGCCCGCGCGCGTTCCGAACGGCGTGGACGCCTCGCGCGTCGCGTTCGGCGCGCGGGCGTCGCCGTCGCGCGTCCGAGGCGAAGACGAAGGACCGGTGAAGCTGTGCGTCACGGTGCGGCCGCAGGTCGTCGTCGACGACGACGAAGCGTCGATGCGGATAGATATTTTAGAAGAGGTCGTGGAGGATTTGAAGCTCGAGCTCGACGGGTACCGAGCGGCGGCGCGGGAGTTGGCGATCGAGATCGAGGCGAAGGATAGAGCGCTCGAGGCGAGCGCGAGGGACACGCGACACGAAAAGACGGAGGGACGCGCGCTGGCCGTGCGCGAGGCCACGGCGAGATTGACGGATAGATTGGAAAAGGCGGAGAAAGCGGTCGAGCGCGAACGCGGGGATGGCGATCGAGGACGCAAAGCTTTGGAGACGCTGAAGAAAATGGAAGCCGAACTCGAGCGGCGGATGTGCGACCAAGACGAGGCGTTCGAGCTCAAGTGGGCGCAGCGCGTGGCGGAGGCTAACGCCGATCGAGACGCGTTTCGTGGTAAACTCGCCAAGCTGGAGGGCGAGATGGAGACGGTTAAAATCTCGGAAGAACGCGCTCGGAGCGAATTGGTTTCGGCGAAACGTCAAATCGACGAGTTACAGCTCCGTCTAGCCCGAGCGCTTTCCGCGCCCGCACCGCGCGGAAACGAGCGCACGGACGATCCACGCGACGTCGTCGACGACGACGCGTCGAAACCTCGTCGTGGTTTCTTTTCCTTCATCACGGGCGTGCCCGAGGCGCCGAAATCGGACCGTCCCGTCGTCGACGCCTAGCCCGCGCCGTCTCGACGTTCAACCCATCGCAACGCATCACAGACACCGACGACCGACGCGTATTAATCCATGCATCCGCCCACGCGTCTCGCGCCCGATCGCTCGCGCGCGCGGCGCCCCGCGTCCCGGTCTTCGTCTCTCGCGCGTCGCGTCGATTTAAATCAGTTGGGACAGCCGCGCGCGCGGGCCATCGCACTTGACCGTCATTCCTCGACGCGCCTCGCGCGCCGTCGCGCGCGCCGATGACCGAGAACGCGCTCGTCATCGCGCGGACGCCCGCGGATAAGTACCGCGTGCGAGCGTGCGCGCAATGCGACAGAAAAGGCGACGCACTCGCGATTCATTGGCGACGCGGGCACGACCCATCGTCCGCGCTGTTCGGGAAGGATCTGTGCGATAAGTGCGGTAAAGCCGAGAGCCGACGGTTGGTGAAGGAGCGAGGCGCGGTCCCGCGCGTGGTGTTTCGAGGAACGACGGACGGCGCGACGAGGGCGCCGAGGGCGTCGGGGAAGACGTCGGGGACGAGACGACGAAGGGCGCCGGCGGTTGGCGGAGAGAAGACGCCGCCGGCGAAGGCGAGATCGCGACCGGAGACGAAGCTCGGCGCTAAGAAAGCGGTGAGAAAGGCGAAGACGTCGCACGCTGGGTTGGGGTCGATCGCGGTGGTGCGTGAAAAGCTGAGACAATTGGCGACGGAGGAACCGTATTACGCGTGCGAATCCTGGCGGCGAACGCCGTACGACATCACTCCGTACGATGTGCTGCCGGATGGTGCGTACGTCGCGGGCGTCGGTGTCGAAGATGAGGACGCGAAAGTGTTGTTTGATCGGTTGAACACGTCGGTGAGGGATGGATGGACGGATTACGTGCCCGTGAGCGTGAGCGACGGGACCGCGGCGGCGGCGACGGGACAGCAACCGTCGATGAAGGCGCACAGTGGACTGGAATTAGATTTGTCCACGGAGAAGTTGCGCACGCCGTTGCGTTTGGGGGTGGATGTGGAGGAAAGACCGCTGTGGGGGATGGATTGTTTCACGCGCGAAGCGATTTTGGCCAGCATATCTGGGGTGACGTGGTACGCGGGCGACGAGAATCGGCCCAGGCGAGTGGAGTATTTGCAACAGCGATTTCTACCGAAGTTGCACACGCTCGGCGCTGATGGCTGGGATGCGTCGCGTGTGGCGCAGTGCGTGCTCGATGATGCGATAAAGAATGGTGAGAAACACACGGCGATGGCTTCGCGCGCGTTGCTGAGAGTTATTGCGGAGTGCGACGACGACTACGCCCGGGCGCCGGCGCCGAAAAAGAAGAAGGCAAACTCTACGACGACTACGGGAGAAGTCAAGGCGGAGGATCATACAGAAGAAATCGTCGAATCCCATGATCCGCGCGCTAGGCGCGAGAGATTTCGAATCCATCCCAAAGGTACGGGTGTGGTATGCATAAATCCCAACGGCTTGAAGGCGGGTACGTTCGTGAATCACTACATCGGTGAAATTTATTCGCCGTGGAAGTGGTACGAACGGCAAGACGCCATAAAAAAGTGTTACCCCGGCATGGAGCTTCCCTCGTTCTTCAACATCACGCTGGAGCGTCCGCCGCACGATGATCGTGGGCGGCACGTCATCTTCGTCGAAGCGATGCACAAAGGCTGCTTTGCGTCGCGGCTTTCGCACTCGTGCGAACCGAATTGTCAAACGGTGACGTTCGCAAAGGGTGGCAAGCTTACCCTCGGTATGTTCACCACGCAAGACATCGCGTACGGCGAAGAGATGACGTGGGACTATAGTTGCATCACCGAAAGCGCCGAGGAATACCGTACTGGATTTTGTCTGTGCTCGTCTCCAACGTGCCGAGGTTCGTTCCTCACGTATTCGGGCTCGGGCGCGTTCACGGCGGTGGTGAACAAAAAGCACGCATTTTTACATCGCAACGCCATACTTTTCAAGGCGAGCACGTCTGCGTTGACGAATGTTGATCGTAAGATGCTACATGACAGCGGTATCCGCGAATGTGCGCTCGAACATTGTCCGGACTGGGTCGTCAAGTGGGCGGCGTTGACTCTCGAGTACATCAAGCTAGAGGAGAACGAACTCCCGAACGAGTTGATGAGCTTGCCCGCGACGCGTTTCGGTCGGTACAACGAACTCGGGGCAAAAAGCGAAGCAACTGGGGTGGCGGCAACGAGGATCACGAACCTTATCGTTACGCTCGATAAAATCCGGTACGTGTTGACGCGATCCGGACAGGAACGAGCTCCATTCTTTCGGGTTTTGACAGAGAGCGAAGTGATCGAGCACCTTTGGAGCGGTGACGAGTCCATATTACGACGAATCTTGCGCTCAATATTAGCCGGCGCAGGGGCGAAGAAAGGGTCAAATTCTGTTAGCAAGAGTCGATTAGTCATGGCGAAGATGCCAAAAACCGGCGACGCTCGCGTCGACGCGGCGATGAAAGCGATTCAGGAACGCATCGACATTGATGAACGACCGAAGACCGCTAGTGGTGCGTGTGAGTCAATGCTCGAGATTTGTACGATTTTAAGGCGAATCGACGCGACTTTTTACGCGCAAGTGTCAGATTTGTTGTGGTTTTACGCCAACACTCGCAACTGGTTCACACACGCCAAGCTCGATAACGTCATTTCGCCCGCGGTGAACATCGATGATGTGGCGAGCGTGATACCGACGACGCAGCGAAAGCACATCCCTAACGCATTCCGTGGTAACAGGGAGGCGATGCTGCAAAAACGGTACGGTGCTCTTTACGTATGGGGGCAGTTGGTGACGTGGTACAAGCAAACCATTTACAGTCCCGATTCTTCGCTCAGCGCCGATCGTCGCGGGACTTTGTCGTTGCCAGATCCCGAGAGTTGTTGCAGCGCCGCGCCGTCGGCGTACGTGAACAAAGAGCGAAAGGAACTGTTCAAGGCTCTCCGCAAGAACAAGCATCAGTCTTGGCCGACGGCGACGTCGTGGAGTTTCAAAAATCCAGCCAAGGTGTACGGCTCACCGATGTTCGACGACGCGTTGCGAGAGATGTACCCGAAAGAGTACGCCTCGACCACGTCCTTCACCACTTTACTCGACAAGCACGAACGTCAGTCTATGTAGGTGACATGCGCCGCGCGTAACCTTTGCTTAGTTTGTATCGACTTCACGCGCGTCGATTCCCCGCGTCTCGCCCCGTCGCACTCGCCGTCGAGACGCGCGCCGCACACTCCCGCGCGCGACGACGCGCGAGATGTCGTTTCATCCCAAGCCCGACGTCCCGGACGCGCTGGAGAGAGTCTCGCGATGCGATATCCTGATCGCCCCCGCGCCTGGGACGTGCGGGAACGTGGGTCAGCTCGCGTGCGATGTCTTGGCGCTCAACCTGAATCTTTCGCGCGTCGGCGTCCTCGACTTCGAACACTTGATCCCGGTGTGTGGCCGCGATGCGCTGTACGATGACGTCGGGGATGGTGACGTCGCGGGCGCTTTGGCGTGCGCGTGCGAGGTGTACGTCGGAGAAGTGGACTTCGCGGCGGACGCGAAGGCGCGGGAAACGCGAACCGTCGTCGTCGCGCAGATCCGCAGCGACGCCAACATCGGTGCGCGACGATTATTTTGCGAAGAGTACGTCAACTTTTTGACGACATTTGCTCATCCCGAGCGCGTGGTGCTGCTGTCGAGCTTACCGTCGACGTACGGCGCGAGCGCGGCGCAAATCGGCGGGACGAAGTGGCGGCGGTTCGGCGGCGACGATGACTTCAAGTCCATGTGCGCCGCGAACGAATTGATCGAGCTCGAAAAAAATGTGTATCCACCTTCCGAAGAGATCGCGGAGTCCGTGGACCCGCACTGGGCGCTCGTGGATACGATAGGAACGAACACGCGCGTGGGGTGCGTCGTGGCGGTGTGCAGCGAGGGCGACAACAGCGTCGACGGCGCGGGGATGGCGCTTGCGGCGGCGCGCGCGTGTGGGATAGATGTAGGTACAGAACCGAAGGCGCCGATTCCTGGGGCGACGTACATCGGGCCGTGGCGCGTGCCGCGATCTTGGGAAGGCGCGTTCGGGTTGCGAGAAGTTAGCCGCGACATGTTCTCGTAGACGGATGTCATTTTCAATGTGCTGTTGTTACACGGAACGCGTCCTAATCGTTACCGACGCGCAAGCTTTGCACGAGTTTCACGTACCCTGGCTCGTCCGGGGTGATAAAACCGTGCCGCACGCAAAAATCGATGATCACGAGGCAGCAGTTCGGCTTGAAGTCCTCCGTTGTCGCCATGATGTCGATCACTTTGGAAATTTCGTATCGCTCGAAACTTTCCACCTCGCCGTCGTCTGGAGTCGGCACGAAATCCAGCGGGAGCTCTAAATCGTAGCAGAACAGCACGTCTCGCTTGCAGCAACCCTGGTAATTCATCGAATAACTCACCGCGCCGACCGCCGTGGCGTTCTTTGCCAACGACTCGGGCACGCTCGCCTCCTCTCCGCACTCCTTGACGACGCACACGCTCGGAGGCATGCCGTCGGGCAATCCTCCGGCGACGAGGTGATCGAGCTTGGAAGGAAACGTTTGTTTGTTCTTCGCTCGCTTCCCTACCCACAGCTCTTTGGTGCCGTCCGGTAACGTCACGAACCCGTTCACGTGGACGCCGTACGCTCGCACGCCCAAGAGCGACGCCGCCGCGCGTTCGACGCGCAACAACGGCGGCACGCCGTACCCCATCGTGACGGGAAAAATCTCATCCCGCCAACCCGTGATGACGCCCTTATCTCTCAGCGCCTCCAGCGCCGGTCGCAGCGCGTCCGTGCGCTTATCCGGGGTATCCAACTCCCGCGCGAAAACCACCGTCCCGCTCGCGTCCCGCTCGAGCGTCCCCGACCCGCTCGCGCCCAACAGCTCGTCCGCGAACCACGGCTGAAGCGCGCCCACGGCGTGACCGTCGACGACGAAAGGCACGTATTTGGCGTGGTCCGCGGCGGTGATTTCGTTACACGCGTCCACGCGCGGCTGTAAACGCTCGGCGTTTGAGAGCGCGCGCGCCATCGCCGCGCGCGCGCGAGCGTTCGAAACGACGCGCGCCGCGCGCCGCGTCAACACCGCGCCGCGCGCCGACGCGCCGCGCGACATGCGCGTCGTCCGACGTCGACGCCGACGTCGAGTCGGCGTGTGCCGCGCGCGCGCGTCTCCTCGCGTCTTCGAATCATCCCTCGACGCGCGTCGCGCCGCCTCCGCGCGCCCACGCGCACCGATCGAAATCACGCTTTTCTCACGCGTCGGCGCCTCCGCGCCGCATCGCTCGCATCGCCGGCGTCCAGAACGCTCGACACGCCGCGTCGACGCCCGCCGCGCTCACCATCGTCCACGCCACCCCCCCCACGCACCCGTCCTCGCGCGCGCCGTCGTCCAGCCCGAACGACAGCCACTTCCCCATCGGCCACGCGCACGCGCTCGGCAGCGCGAACATCACCGCGCGCGCGTTCGCGCCCGCGAACGCCAGTCCGCAGACCGCCTTCATCGCGCTCGCCCCGTGCGCGCATCGCAGCGCCGCGCGCGTCGCCGGCGTCCGCCTCGCCTCGAGCGCCGCGAGTCGCGCGCGTAATTTTTCCACCCGTCGTTCGTACGTCGCGTCGTCTCGAGACGCGCGTCGCGCGAGCGACCGCGACGCCCTCGCGATCGCGCGCTGCAGCGCGAGCAACGGTTCGAGGTCGAAGCGCCACCACAGCGCGTGCTTGGCGCAGTCGACGACGACGAAGGCGACCAAGATCGTCCACGGGCTCGACGCGAGCGCGCGCGCGGTATTTTCACCCATCGACCGAACGCGCGCGCGCGCTCGCGTCGCGGTCGGACGCGCGTCGAGCCGGCGATGATTGGCCGGGCGGATGGATGCGCCAACACTAACGAGACGCATGCGCGGGGCGCGTCGCCACACCATGCCGCGTCGACCGAACGCGCCGCGCGAGGCGCCCGGGAAGTACGGCGCGATGGCGCGCGATGAAGAGAGCGGCGTGCGCGCGGCGTGGACGTCCGCGAGCGACGCGACGACGAC
>Ga0255769_10001965_pt1 | contig 22707 bp, 18 predicted proteins | sample 041ome_9_FD_179637 | JGI IMG/M metagenome (GOLD analysis project Ga0255769, IMG submission 179637) | Coastal salt marsh microbial communities from the Groves Creek Marsh, Skidaway Island, Georgia - 041413US metaG (version 2) | ecosystem: Environmental > Aquatic > Marine > Intertidal zone > Salt... | reverse complement strand
GCGGGCGGTTGGAATATTCGGGCGGTTGCCGACGACGACGCGACGACGCGACGCGCGCGATGGCGCCGGTGCACGCGCGCGCGGGCGCGCGACGACGAGACGCGAGGACGACGCGCGACGATGGCGACGACGCGACGCGCGAATCGACGCGCGAGGACGACGACGACGCGAACGCGAAGCGCGCGGCGGCGCGGCGGGCCGGGGCGCAGCGCGCGAACGAACGCGCGGGCGTGGCGGCGATCCTGGTGTTCATCGTCCTGCGAATGGCCCAGCGGTGGTACGCGGCGAGCGAGGCGCGATACCTGAGCACGACGGACGAGCAACCGCTCGTGGAGGCGAGGGAGGACTTTTTAGATTTTAAGAGGTACGGCGACCTCAAAGAGTGCGCGCTGAAACATCCCAAATTGCGCGTCAAGGGTGGGTTAAACGATGCCGGGTTTAGCAAGACGCGAGGTTTCGTGGTGAAGTTCAATCTCGAGGGCGTGGATAAGTTCAAGGCGTCGCCAGACTACGAGTGCTTCGCGTCGGTGTTTGACGAATTGCGGCTACCCGACGCCAACGCATTCGTGATGAATATTCTGTTGTGCGAGCTCGGTGATTACGACGCGTACAACGCAGAAGAGCTTTCGGTGGGGTTACATTTGGATACCACGGTCGGAATTTACTCTCGTCACATGTTCATAGCCCACCAAGTCTCGGTGCTGTACAACAGCGTGCCGAACGACATGGTCGGCGGAGAGTTAGAGCTGTTCCCTTACGGCGACGGATACCCCGACACCGGCGCGGCGCCGGAGAAGAAGATTCGTCCGAAAGAAAACATGCTGGTGAATTTCCGCGGCGACGCGTTCCACCAAGTGCGCTCGTACAAGACGCGCTCGGGCTCCGAGCGCGTGTCCCTCGTGCTCGAGCAATACGTCATCGACGACGACGCGTACGGCAAAACGATGCGTTTTTTCGAGGCGTTCAAGAGTAATATGACGATGATGTGAGTGTAATGTGAGAGTGACGTGAGAGTGACGTGAGAGTAATATTATTAGGTTAGCCCCCGAAATCGAGCCAAACGCGTCGCGCGCGCGATCGCTTCGCCACCCGCGGCGAGACGTCTCGAGGGGGTACTCCTCTCGAGTCTCGAACCGGCAGTGACGTCCGGTCACGCACCCACTCCCCCGCCCCGACGCGCGTCATCACTTCGCGACTCGCTCTCGTGCGACGCGATGCAAGGCTTCACCATGCGCTCGAGCGCGGCGCTCCAAGGCACCACCGCGATCACGTCTCCGCGACCGATCGCCGGTAAGCGCGGCGCCAACGCGCGCGTCGCCCCGGTCGTCCCGCGCGCGGCGGCGATCGATGCGGTCACCTTTGACGGCGCGAAATCGTCCGCCGCCACGCTCGAGCTCAAGACCGCGCGCGCGGAGGTGGCGAGAGGGTTGGTGCATAAATACGTCGTCATGGTTCGACAGAATGCTCGCAGGGTACGTGCGCGCGCGACGCGACACGCGCGAATGAAACACCACCGCGAGGGCGCGCATCCCGGGAAACCCTGAGGCGCGGGCGCGGGACGCAGGACGCGGGACGCGACGCGCGACGCGCGCGGCGACGACGAGACGAACGCCGGTGAATGCGACGATTTATCGTTCGCGGCGTCGTCGCGATCGTCGTCGCGAACGTCGTCGCGATCGTCGTCGCCACCCCACGCCATCGCTCGAGGGCAAACAAACCCTATTCAGCGGGCGTGGTTATCCACGATGACGACCGGCGAGACTGACGGACTTTCTTACGAACGCAGGGCACGGCGAGCACGCTCACGAAGAGCGAAGTGCGAGGGGGCGGGAGAAAGCCGTTCAAGCAAAAGGGTACGGGTAACGCGCGCGCCGGTTCGAGCCGAACGCCGCTCAAGCCGGGCGGAGGCGTGTCGTTCGGGCCGAAGCCGCGCGACTGGTCGATTAAGATGAACAAGAAGGAGCGTCGATTGGCGATGGCGACCGCGTTGCAATCGGCGGCGAGCGCGATGATTGTCGTTGATGATATCTCGGGTAACATCTCCGCCCCGGGCACGAACGCGTTCAACAAGTCTTTGATGGCGTGGGGCGTCGGCGCCTCGGAGAAGGCGTACGTCATCACCAAGGACGCCAACGAAAACGTCGCGAAGAGCGCGCGGAACATTGAGCGCGTCGTGCAGACGGACGTCTCGCACTTGAACGTGTACGACATCTTGAACGCGGATAAGGTCATCGTGGAAGCGTCGGCGTTGGCGCACATTTCCTCCTTTTTCGGCGAGAACGGCGCCGCGTGGGAATAGGTTGCGAGCGAGCGCGGACACGTATAACACTTTAGAATGCTTCTTTGGAACCACCCGACCATGTAATTGATCGTTAATTCCCAATCATAACGCTTACTTTGAATTATATTACACGTACGATGGCGACACCTCCTCGAGCACGATGTCGATGATCAAGTCGCGATTCGGCTTGATGCGCGTGCCATCCGTCAAGACGACGCCGCGTTCGCCGAACGCCGCCGCGCTCGGCGCGAACACCCGTCGCACGCCGCCCCTTTTCATCGTCCGCACGCCGTCCTCGATCGCTTCACAAATCGGTGCCAACAACGGTTTCTTCTCGTACGTGAACGCGATCGGTCGTTTCGCCTTCTTCGTGTTCAAGTACTCGACGCCGTCCTCGGCGTCGACGACGGTCAAGTTGACGCCGACGAAGTCTCCTCGCTTCGCGCTCGCCCCGCCGCCGATCTTCACGTCCCGCGCTCGCAACCCATTCGCGTTGCCCTCCACCGCGAACTCCTCCGCGGTCGTCGACACGTCCACGTCGCGCTCCAGCAACGCCTTTACGATTTCCCCGCCCTCCACGCTCGCGAGGAGCGCGACCAAACCGAGCCCCCCGACGATGCCGAACCGTCGCGTCAGGAACCTCGACGCCGTCGCCACGGGGTCGTACAGATTCACCCCCGACCCGGGCAGCGGTTTGTCTCGCTTCGCTCGCGTCGGCGTCGAGTCGGCCGCGTCGGCGTCGTCGCTCCCGTCGCCATCGTTCGACGTCGACGCCGCGCGTCTCGACGCGTCGAAGCGCCGCGCCGTCGTCGCGGCGCGCGCGCGTCGAAGCGCACCGCGTCGAAGCGCGCGCGTCGAAGCGCGCGTCGCCGTCGCCGTCGCCGTCGCCGTCGCGCGCGTCGCCGTCGCGCGCATCGTTCGCGTCGTCGCGCGTCGCCGTGTCGCGACACTCGGCGTCGCGCGCGATGGGCGACGCGATGGGCGACGACGCGGTCGTCGTGCTCGTGGCGACGAGCAGGGACGATCGCGAATCGTATCTAGACCGCGCGGCGCACGACGCGCTCGCGACGACGACGACGAAGGCGCGCGATGACGACGACGACGACGACGAAGGCGCGATGCGAAGGATGAACGCGACGGACGACGCGAAGAGGATCTTTATGGCGACGCGAAAGCGCGAACGACAGCGAGAGTGCGCGCAAGTGGGTGGTTTATTGACGCGCGCGTGCCTGAACGCGCTCGAACGGCGAAACGGTGCGACGACGGCGTCGTGGGGACAATTCCTGAGGAGCAAACAGCGAGCGATGCAACGACTGCCGCCGGGAACGTCGAGCGGGATACGAGTGCGCGCGACGCGGTGCATCGCGATCGAACACGAAAGGATGACGTTCTCGAAAACGATGCGAAACGTGGGTAGGCGAAGAGGGGTGTTTGTGGGGATAAATTACGAGGAGTGCGGCGTCGAGCGGTGGCGGTTGCGAAGACGCGGGGGCGACGCGTTGCGAATGCGCGAATATTTAAAGACGCACTGTGGGTACGACGAGGACGACGAAGTGCTGGTGCTGTTGGAAGATAGCGAAGCGAGTACGAACGATGGATCCATCAATCGCTCGTGCTCGAAGAAGGCGATTTTGAAAGCGTGTCGATGGCTCGTCGACGGCGCGCGCGCGGGGGATTCGCTGTTCTTTTACTTTAGCGGACGCGGGCAAGAAGTGAGCGAGACGGCGACGACGACGACGACCAAGGATAGCGTCGCCGGAGGTGGCGCGTACAAGGGTTTGAATAAAACCGCGCTGTGCGCGTCGGACACGCCGGGCGACCCCACGGCCAGGATCACGCGCCAAGAGTTTCGAGAGGCGTTGCGCGTCGACGCGCTCCCGTCAAACGTCCACCTCACCGTGTTTTTGGACATTTACGGCGGCGGTGGCGAGAACGCGCTGCATGACATGCCGTACACGTGTGTGAACGTAACGCTTCCGGACGAGCGCGAAATCAAAGACGCAAAGAATGGTAAACGGGTGTCCCCGGTGACGCCGCTCTGGATGGTGCCGAACGGTGAAAAAGCCGTGAAGGAGTTCCTGGCGCTCGCCGAAACCGCGGCGGAAGCTTACGCGGAGTGCGCTGAGACGAACAAGGCGTATGACGCCATAAAGCGCGATGCGCCGCAAGAAAAGCTACCGCAAGAAAAGCCTGCGGTCGAGGCGAACGCCGAACCAAAGCCAAAGCCAAAGAAACCGTCGCCGCCGATGGGAGAGCCGAATCCGGAACGCGCCGTTGCGGAAGCGGAAGAGGCCCCTGTGCCGGAGACGCACGCGAACGAGAAGTCGAGCGTCGTCCCGGCCCCGGCGGCGGTGATCGAGCGAAACGCGCGAGAGGAACGCGCGGAAATGCAACCGCGCTCGCCGCAGTCAATCGACGAGTCAAAACAGCCGGGCTGTTGCGTGATAAGTTGATGGGATTAGTAGCATAGGATTACTCGTAGCATTTGAATAGTTGATTAGTACATCGAGTTAATAACAGCGGCGTACTTCTCAGTGACGACGTTGCGCTTGAGCTTTTGAGTGCCCGTGAGCTCACCGCCCGGCACGGAGAAATCGGTGTCGAGAATCTTGAACTTTTGGATGCGTTGAGCGTTGGAAACCGCGGTCTTGTTGTACTTGGCGATGCCTTCTTCGATGTAAGCCTTCCACTTCGCGTCAGATTGCGCTTGCTTCACGGTCGTCACGTCGCGGTTGACCTCGAGAGACGTGCCGAAGAGCTTTTCCGTGAAACCTTCGCCGTCGGGAACTTGACGCAAGGTGACGAGCATGGTGTTGTACTTGCGCTTGTCGCCAACCATCATGACGTTAGAGATCGCCGGAAGGTAGCCCTTGATGGCATCTTCGACAGGAACCGGTGCGATGTTCTCGCCACCAGCGGTGATGATGAGTTCCTTGATGCGACCGGTGATGGAAAGCATGTTCGTCTCCGGGTCGATGGCGCCGACGTCGCCGCTGTGCAACCACGCGTCTTCGTCGATGCTTTCTTGGGTCTTCGCCAAGTTGTTGAGGTAACCCATCATGACGTGACGGCCACGGAAGCAAATCTCACCTTCGCCATCCTTGTCGCGCCCCTTGACGTGGTCGAGCTTGATCTCGACGCCCGGAATCGGCACGCCGCAAGAACCGGCTTTGAAGTAATCAGACTTGCACACATTTTGCGGACCAGTGTTTTCGGACATACCGTAAACTTCGAGAATGTGGATGCCGATCGTGCCGAAGTAGTCGAGCGTGTGCTTCATGATCGGCGCAGCGCCCGTGAGGCATACTCGCGCTTGATCGAGACCGATAGCGGCGTGAGCCTTCTTCTTCATGAACTTCATCGCGAAGCCGCCCATGAACGGGTGGCCGACGGTGGCTCCGACTTGAGACGCCGCGTGCACGCCCGCGCACTTACCCTTCATGAAGGCGGAGATCTTGGCCTTCAAACCGGTGATTTCCTTACCCTTGGCTTGCATGGCTTCGGCAAACTTCTCCCAAACGCGCGGCACGGCGAAGAACACCGTCGGTTTGGCTTCGATGAGCGTTTCCTTGAGCGTACCCTTGAGCGCGTCCGGGCGCGCAAAATACACGGCCGCGGTCTTGTCGAAGTCCACGATGCACATCAACGGCGAATGGATGTCGACAATTTGCGCGGCGATGTGCGAAAGCGGCAAGTACGACACCACACGCAACGGCCCCGAAGTAATCGTTGGGTTGTGCAAAATGTTCGACGACGCCGTCCACGTGCAGTTGTCGTGGGAAATCATCACCCCTTTCGGGTTGCCCGTGGTTCCGGAAGTGTAGATGAGCGTGCAGCAGTTGCCCGGCTTTTGCGCGGACATGCGAGCTTCGAGGGTATCATCGCTCACCGCATCGCCGAGCTTCAAGAAATCCTTCCACGTGTACACCTTGGCGAGCGACGCGTCCTTCGCGCCAGCCGGATCCGAGAAGGAGTCTTCGCGGTACATCACGATCGCCTTGAGCTTGGGCAATCGCGATCGAATTTCCAAGATCTTATCCAATTGCTTTTGCCCGTCCACGACAACCACGCGCGCGCTCGAGTTCTCGATGATGTACTCGCACGCCGCCGGTTCGTTCGTCGTGTAAATCCCGGCCGCGAACCCCCCGGCGAAGATGGCGCCGTTGTTCGCCATCAGCCATTCCGGAGAGTTAAACCCGAGAATGCACACCGACTCGTATCGTTCCAATCCGAGATGAATGAACGATTTCGCCGTTTTCACGCAATCGTCGTAGTATTCCTTCACCGTCCATTTCTCCCCCGTGCACGCCACCAACGCCGTGGTGTGTCGAAGCTTGCTCTCCTTCGCGGCTTTGAAAACCTGGTGCATCGCGCGTCGATCGCCCTCGTCAGTCTTCCGCGTCGTCGTCGTCGTTCGTCCGTGACGCCATCATCGCATTCCGCGCCTCGCCGACGCGTCGTCGTCGTGCGATCGTTCGGACGCGGCTCGCGCGCGACGAGACGGGTCCGAATCCAATCCAATCCGAGCCAATCCGAGCCAATCCAATCCGCGCCCTTCTCGATCGTCGTTCGTCGCGGCGCGCGTCGGGACGCGCCTCGATCACCGTGCGCGGCTTCGCTCCCGCGTGTCCCTCCTTCCCATCGCATTCAATCTTCGCCAGCGCGTCCGCGGCGACCGTGTACTTCATCGCGGTCTCGTCGATCGCGAGGCGCGCACTGGCGCCCGGCGCGACCTTCGCGAGGCATTCGCGCGATGGATTGATGCGTCGATTGGGTGCGTCGATTGCGGCGACGGACGTGCGCGACACGACGGCGCGCGGGCGAAGGAACGAACCGTCGACGCGCGAGCGAAGGAACGAACCGTCGACGGGCGCGTCGCACCGAACGCGCGACGCGAGCGCGCGGTCGCGCGCGCGGCGATCGAACGCTCGGACGCGCGCGAGATTGAGATTGGCGCCGAAGCGGGCGAGGGCGAGGCGAAGAGGCGCGCGTCGAAGAGGCGCGCGTCATGGCGTCGACGAAATCAAAATCGGTGCTCGCGGAACCGAGCGCGACGCACGGCGGGACGCGCGCGAGGACGAACGACGACGCGAGGGCGAACGCGAGCGAGCAAACCATCGCGCGGTCGTGTCTCAGGGCGTATTTTTTTGTCGCGGTGTGGATGACGATCTCGATGTGCGTCATCATGTTTAACAAGTGGATCTTGGCGTACAGCGGATTCCGGTATCCCGTGGCGCTGACGATGTGGCACATGGTTTTTTGCACCAGTCTCGTCACCGTCCTCGTCAGGGTGTTCAAGGTGACGAAGAGGTTGAAGATGACGCGAAAAGAGTACACGCGCAAGGTGATGCCGATCGGGTTCTTTTACGCCGCGTCGCTGTGGTTGAGTAATTCGGCGTATTTGCACTTGAGCGTGTCGTTCATTCAGATGACCAAGGCGCTGATGCCGGGGTTGGTGTACATGGTGGGGGTGTTTTTTAGAATGGAAAAATTAACCGCGACGACGTCGATGAACATGTTCGTCATCGCGATCGGCGTCGGCATCGCGGCGTACGGGGAGTTGAACTTCGACACGCTAGGCGTAACGCAGCAGCTCAGCGCGCTGTTGTTCGAGGCCGTGCGGTTGATGTTGGTACAAATATTAATCACGCGTCAAGGCATGGCGATGAATCCGCTGCAGTCCTTGTACTACGTCTCCCCGGCGTGCGCGTTCTTCTTGGCGTTTCCGTTAATGTTCGTCGAGTACCCGGCGATGATGGCGGACGCGACGTTGGTTTTCGATTGGAAGATGTTGACTTTGAACGCCACGTGCGCGTTCGCGCTGAACCTCGCGGTGTTTTTACTCATCGGCAAGACGAGCGCGTTGACTATGAACATCGCGGGCGTCATCAAGGATTGGATGTTAATCTTCGCCTCGCAGCACTTCTTCGGTAACCCGGTGACGTTTCTGAATTACGTCGGCTACGTCATCGCGTTTCTGTCCGTCTTCATGTACAATTTGAACAAGCTCAGAGAGAAGAAGCGAGAGCAGGCGAAGAAGCAGAGCATCGACGTCTCCGCGCGGCGAGCGTCCGACGCCGCGTAGTGAGCAGAGAATTATTTCCCGCCCCGTGGACGCGTGAAACGCGTTTGCGTGTATTCGTGTATTCGTACGTAGAAAAATAGACCGCGTGTTTAAGATAATGCGAACGTTCGTCGTTACAAACTCACACACCTACAAATTCTTCTTTTCGACCACGCGCCCTAACGCCGCGTCGCCAAGAACCTCTCACAACCTCTGATACTAGACTACAGGAAGCGGCGAACGCGATTAATCGCCCTTACGGCGCCATTCGCAGCCTTCCGTGAGTCGCGCCTTACCACCGGTCGGCTGGCAGAGCACCGCAGAGCACGAACCGCAGAGGACGACGGATTGAGAGTGGCTGAAGATCGTCGTGATGCTGCGCGAGACGAAGAGCGAGCGAGCGCGTCGGTCAGTCGCGAGTTCAGACACCGCCATCGAAAGCCTCGCGCGTCGGTCGCATCGAGTCGCATCGCGCGTTCGTTTCCGTGTACGCACTTGAAGCAGCCTTGGCACTTGACATCCATGAAGAACGAGTTCGGCGACTGCACCAATCGCTTGAGCTTGTGCTTGCCAGCCTCGAGCGCGGCGGGCGGGTTCAAAAGATCGATGTCTTGAGCGAGAACCTGGGCGCGTGCGACGTCACGTGCGATGTCAGTGCGTGATCGAGCGTGCGTAAACATTCCTCGCGTTCCGCGCGCGCGTCGGCGTCCGCGCGCATCTCGCGCGTCCGTCACGCGCGGCGATGCGCGCGCGTCGACGCGCAAACTAGGGTCACGGCGCGCGCCATCATCGTCGACGCGCGCGCGCGCGCGACGCGCGACGCGCGATCGAGCGCCGCGCGATCGAGCGCGACGACCATCGCGCGTCGTTCACCGCCCTCGCGCGATCGCATCACCGCGCGACGTACCATCGTATCGGACTCTCGTGCGGCGCGGAAAGACGGACCGCGCGACGACGACGCGGGGGACACGGGGCGCGCGCGCGCGGTCGGTCGGTCGCCGCGGCGCTCGAGTCGCGATCGGTGAAATCGATCGTGGTCCCGATCCCGTATTCCGACCGCGCGCATCGCTAGAAGACGCGCGATGTCGAGGCGTTTATTCCCGCCGCCCGCCCGGACGAAACCGCGCGTCGTCGCGGCGCCGCCGCCGTCACACCGCGCGCGAACGACGAAAAGATGGCGGGTGCGTGCGACGTGAAAAAGGACGACGACGCGAGCGACGACGCGCGCGCGATGCGCGAGCGCGCGCGATGGGCGACAGCGCACACCGATCGCGATGGACGACGCGATCGGCGGCGACGGAAGCCCGACGGACGACGACGACGACGACGACGACGGATGGGTGGATAGATCGATCCGCGTTCGCGATGACGATGGGCGATCGACGCGACTGACGCGGTTGTTTTCGTTTGCGGCGCAGAACTCAAGAAGCTCGGCACGGGAGCGAATGAATTGAAGATCGAAGTCAACTGCTGCAACGTCAAGAAGCTCGATTTGAAGTTCTACGGCATCGAAAAGCCGCGCTGCAAAGTCGTGTTGAAGTACAAGGACCACGAGTACACGAGCCAAGAGCTCGCGGGCTTGGACCCGACGTGGGAGGAAGAGTTCATCTTCTGCGTCGATGACGTCGAGAACGATAAGATCTCCGCCGTGTTTTACATTTGCGACCAAAAGTTGGGCGACGAGCAGCACTTCGCGTTGAACAAGCTCTTGCGAAAGAAGCAGACGTTCAAGGGCCTCGTCGTCCCGGGGGGTAAGGCGGACTTCATGTTCACCGCGCTCAACTTTGGCGAGGAACAAGCGGCGGAAGAAGACGACGCGTTCATGGATTTCCTTTAGATTAACGGCGCTCGTCGGCGCGGGTTTGGATGCGCCCGAAGCGATTGATGAAAAACGCAGACACATAAACTTAACACCGGCATCGGCGACGCGACTCGAGCAACCCGACGCGCTTCCGCGCCCGCACTTCCGCGCGCGTTTTTCCCCGTCGCGCGCGAACGCACGCGCGAAAATGTCTGCCGCTCCTACTCTAGCTTTTCTCAAAGTCGACGCGCGACGCCCCTTGGACGACGCCGCGCAATCGCTCGACGACGCGTCGTCGAAAGGATTCGTCAAACTCGACGCGACGTTGTCGCCCAAGTTTGCGGCGTCTACGACGGCGTATGACGTCTTGATCGCGCCTCGAGCGACGCACGTGAACGTGATGGCGACGTCGTTCGCACCCGGGTGCACGATCGCGATCGACGGCGTGATCGGGAACATGGCGACTCGACCGGCGAACGCGACGATCGAGGTGACCGTGACGGCGAGCGGCGGGGAAAAGACGACGTACTCTTTGACGACGAAGGCGACGGAAGCGATGTCAAACGATGGCGAGGTGGTGCTAAAGGAAAAACCTAAAGTGGATGACGAAGAGGAACACACGCACGGGCACTCGCACGATGGAGTACCCTGCGACGGCACGCACCACTCGCACGGACACGGGCACTCGCACGCGGAGGGCGAAAAGTGCGAGCACGACCACGGCGGTGAGGAGTGCCACGGACACGGGCACGGCGAGAAGAAGCACGATCACGGGCACGGGCACGGGCACGGCGAGAAGAAGCACGATCACGGGCACTCGCACGCCGACGGTGAAAAGTGCTCCGACGAAAAGTGCGAAGCCCACGACCACGGGCACGGGCACGGTGAAAAGAAGCACGACCACGGACACGGGCACGGTGAAAAGAAGCACGACCACGGACACGGACACGGTGAAAAGAAGCACGACCACGGACACGGACACGGACACGGACACTGAGTCGCTCGGCTCGATAGAATGAGTTTTTTCGTCGTCTGTTATGGCACATCTACTATTTCTAGAATCACATCGGTCTAAACTTACGCGCGGCCTTGAGACGAGCGATACGTTGCTTGTCCTGCTCAAACTTTGCTTGGAGCTCGATAATCTCATTGCGCTTCTTTTCCTTGCTCTGAAAGCGATAAAACTGTTCGCCGGCGATTTTCTTTGGCTCCTTTCGCCTTCTATCCGCGGTGGCGGCGCGTATGCTTCCGATGGTTGTTCCCGTGGACTCCTCCGTCGTCTTTCTGCGTCCACGTTTCGCTTCTACCTTTGTCCATCCATCGTCACTCTTTACCGCGTTAGCAGCCTCCTCAGCCGCCGCTTCCTCGGCTTCCTTCTTCTCAAACCACGCGTCGATGCTCGCCGTCACGGCTTGCGCCGAGCCGGGACGCTTGCGGCGGTGTGCGGCGACCCAGGCGTTGAGCCCACCACCGTCGCGATCGATCTCGTCCCCGCTCACGTCAGGTGCTTGAATGGGCTCGACTAGTTTCTCCGCTCGCGCCAAGAATGTCTCCACGGCGCTTCCCACACCGCCCGCGCGCTTCTTCTTCCGCTTGACGGAGGCGTTTTCGTCGTCGGCGTCCAAGCGAATCACGCACGCCGCCAGCTCGGGCGCCTTACTGAGCGTGATTTCGTCGTACTCCAGAACCCCAAATCCGAGCGCGTTCACCACGGCCTCGATCCCTCGTCTCCCCCACGATCGGGGTTGCCCGCACGCGAAGAAGCAGTCGCCGTCGCTCGTCGCTCGGCAGAGCACGCGCAGCGCGTGCGCCGAGTCCTTGCGAACGCGCACGCGCACGCCGACCGCGTCCCGCAGCAGCGACGACGACGCCCGTTCGCGATCTTGCCCTCGTTCGTCCGCCTCCCTCGACCCCGTCGCGTCGTTCAGCGCCTCCACGTCCGCCGCCCGTCTCGCCGCCGCCGCGCGCGCCTTTTTCGCCGTCGCATCTTCCTCTAACGAGCGTTCGTACGCGCTCAGGTCCCCGCCCGCGGCGTCGAATCGCACCCACGCCTCGCGTTTCTCGCTCTCTCGCTTCCGCTTCCGTCGCTGCGCCCCGCTCGCCATGGATGCGTCGCGCTCCGTCGCCGCCGACGGGCGACGGACGCGCCGATCGTCAGTCACACACGGACCGTCCGTGGATGTGACGGTCCGTGTTTGTGGCGTTCGTTTCGGATAGCGCGCGCGCGGCGTCGCGCACTCGAGCGCGCGCGACACGCGAGCGCCGTCGATCGCGCGAATCTCGCAAAACCGCGCGCCTCGCTCGACATGTCCTCGGCGTCTCAGATTTTCATGGCGCGCGCGGTGTCGCGCGCGGTGACGTCGCGTGTGCGCGCGATGGGTTCGTCGGTGCGATCGACGCCGGCGCCGAGCGCGTCGACGGCGCGCGCGCATCAGCAGCGACGAAGCGCGCAGCGCACGCGCGTCATCAGCGCGGCGTACGCGAATGAAAAGGTGGGGGATTTCCCGAGCCTGGAGTTCCGATGCTTCATCAAGGACGAGGCGCAGAACACCGTGAGCGCGTGGCACGGCGTTCCGCTCAAGAACGCCGACGGAACGTTCAACTTTTTGTGCGAGATCCCGAAGGAGACGAAGGCGAAGATGGAAGTGGCGACGGATGAGAAGTTGACCCCGATTAAGCAAGACACGAAGAAGGGCAAGCTTCGCGATTATCCGTACAACATCAACTGGAACTACGGCATGTTACCGCAAACGTGGGAAGATCCCAAGCACGAACACCCGACGATGAAGGTTTCGGGCGACAACGATCCGGTTGACGTCGTGGAGATCGGTTCCAGCGCGTTGGCCATGGGTTCGGTGACGCCGGTGAAACCCGTGGGCGTTTACGCCATGATTGACGATGGTGAGCTTGACTGGAAGGTGATCGCGATTAGCGTCAACGACCCGAAGGCGAGCGACATCAACGACGTCGCCGACGTCGAAAAGCACTTCCCGGGCGAACTCGAAAAGATTCGCGTGTGGTTCCGTGACTACAAGACTCCGGACGGTAAGCCACAAAACAAATTCGGTTTGGACGACAAGTGCATGGATAGAGCGTACACGCTCGGCGTCATCGAAGAGACGCACCACTTCTACAACGATTTGGTCTCGGGCAAGCGCGCGAACGACGAAGAGCTCTCGCTCGCTTAGAAGTTTCGTAATGAATACAAGATAACGTCACAAAGTGCTGAATGCGTGCAAAGTAATAAGTAATAATACAAATTGAATCGTTGGATGGTGTATGGTCGGATCTATTTGTCGTCTCGCGCGTTCTCGCGCTCGCCGACGAGGCTAAACCCGAAGCGTTCAATACGCAAATCACTAAACTCCGAAACGCTCGACGCCGCCGAGCGCATCTCACTAATAGGGTAGATCGTACCCATCGCTATTCATGGACCGGTCGGATTCATTGCTTTATCCTTTCGAGCCTCAGTAGTCCTTCCGTTGCCGAACTGCTCCGAGTTCCTCGTGGCGTACCTCTTCCTCTTCAGCCGTTGTCGAATCAAGCACTGGCGACACGTCTTGTTGTTGACACCGAAATGAAGAACCACACTCAGCGTTCGTCGACAGCCTCTGCAAAAAGTTGACTCTTCTGAATGCGTGACCGACTCCGTGAAACCAGACTCGTTGGGCGCGAGACGTCTTCTGATTTCAATCGGAACTTCGTGAAGCACGGCGGAAAAATCGACGTCGGGATCCATCGCGTCGCCTCGCGAGCTACCTGCCGTCGCGAGCATCGACTCGATATGTCCTTCATCGCCCCCCGAGCTGACTTCGTCCATTTCGTTGTCCTCGTCTTCGAACGCGCGCGCGTCCTCGGCGTCCGCCGACTCGCCTTCGCGTTTCGGCGACGTCGGCGACTCTGTGAGTTCACCCTTCGCACGTTTCGATCTTGAAGACGCTTTCGCCGCGCTCGCAGAGCTAACCCTGTTCTTCTCCGCGTCGGATGCCGTGGCAACATCGGTCGGTTCGTCTGTGTGAAGTCGCGCGGCGACGCGCGGCGTCCCGGTCGTTTTCACGTCGAGCGCGTTTGCTCCTTCGACCGCTTTGCGCCGACGATCGCGCGCAAGCGCCCGCGCGCGCGTGCCGTGTTGCGTCGACATACGCGTTCTCTGCGCGGGTGACGTGCGACCTCGCGAGAACCCGACGCCTCGGCGCGCGCACCGCCCGAACGAACGTCACCGCCCGAACGAACGTCGCGCGCTCGCGCGCTCGCGCGCGCGTCGGTCCACCTCTCGCCGCGCGCGGCCACGCCGCCGCGCTCGAACGCGCGCGCGCGTCGAGTGCTCGCGCGCCTCGCGCGACGGACGCACTCGTTCCGCGGCGCGACGCGCGGCACGACGTCGGCGCGTCGCCCGCGCGCGCCGCGCGCGTTCGATCGTCGCGGGCGTGTGTGACGCCGTCTATTCGCGCGCGTTGCGCGAAGAAAGTCGACGTCTCGATCGTGACGCATACGCGGTCGGTCGAAATCTACGCAGGCCCGAACGTCACTCGAATACGAGACCACGGACGAATACGAGACCACGGGAATTGGTTTTTTCAGGCGCGAGAATCGACGCCGTTCGCGCGCGTTCGCGGTTCGCGACGTCACGCGCGCGCGCTCGGCACTCGCGCGCGCTCGTCGATCGAGACGAGAACCGCGCGTCGATCGCTCCCGTCGCCGTCGAAGCCGCGACGCAGAGACGGCAGCGAGACGGACCCGCGTCGGCGCGAATCTGATCTCGAGCGCGACGGCGCGCGCGCGGTAGACGCGAACCGAGGTCGAGGTCGAGCCGGTCGCGATGGACGTCGACCAGGAGCAGTATTACGACGACGGGGGGGGAGGAAGCCGGAGAAGAGGACGCGGACGAGGCGATCGCGGCGGAGATCGACACCACCCGTACGGCGACGACGGCCACCGCGGCGGACGAGGCGGGGGACGAGGCGGGGGAGGACGAGGGCGAGGACGGCGCGACGACGGCGCGCTGTCGTTTCGTGATTTCTGCTACAAGTACTTGCGCGACGACACCACGCCCGCGGAGGCTGAGAGGCGATACGAAGAGTACAAGAAGGAGAATCAAGAGGCGTTTTACGAGAGGTACTTTCGAGATCACAGGCACGACGAAGGCGAACGCGCGCGAAATGATCCGCGCGTGCTCGTGGAGACGCTGAAGAGACGCGACGAGCTCGCTTGCGCCCGTGCGCACGAGTTCTTCGCGTCGAAAGCGGACGGGAGCTTACGGATTTACGACGAAGGTGACGCGGAAGGAAAAGACGCCGACATGGGCGAAGGCGAACACCAAGGTGAACACCAGCAGGAAAAGAGGCGCTCGATGGTGCCCATCGAAGCGTGGCACCCCACTCGCCTCGGAACCGACTATAAGCAAACCGGTCGACTCATCGCCGCCTTGGACGCGGAAAAGGGCATCGACAACAATCCATTGTTGGACGGCGACGAAGACTCGGGGATGGACGCCGAAGCCGCCGAGGACGACGTCGCCGCGCTCGAGGCGCTCGGAAACGAGGCTAGCACGCCGGAGAAGTTGGACGAGCGATTGTGCTACTTGGTTCGCGTGCACGGCGTGGATTACTACAGACGTATCTCCGAAATGCAACCGGTGACGTTTCTCGAAAAGCCTCCCTCGGCGTTCGCGAAGCGCGATCCAAAGCCGGAGGACACCCCGGTCTCCTCGATTGCGCAAAATCCGTACGCCGTTCGTCTGTTCGCGACGGTCGACGCGAACGTGAAGCGACGCATCGCGGAGGGCGATCCCCAGGTGAAGAAGCTCGGCACGTCTGAGATCGAGAGCAAGCTCGACGAGTGGATTCAATCTTGCGTCGTGAAACACGACGAGCAAAGATTTGGTTGCACGTTGAGCACCAAGCTCTTTGTCGCGGAAGAATTCGTCATCAAGCACATCAAGACGAAGCAAGCGCATCACGTCGAAGACATGCGAGAGCGGCTTTTTGACGAACAGTACCGCAAGAATGTCGTCGAATTCTTAAAGTACGACGAACACCGCAAGGAGAACAAAAAGGATCACAAAAAGCGGTTCGGAGGGGTGATGATGATGCAAGTCCCAGGCTCCGGACCCGACGGTCAGTTCGTGCAGGTTCCCATGGGAACTGGCGGAGCGAAGATGATCAAGGGAATGGCTAGGTACACGGACTTGGACGCCGCCGTCACTGAGAGCCGCGTCGTCATCGATTACGGCGACATCTAATTGCCGATACGTTTAGAGAAAGGTGCAATATTAAATTTCACTTCCAGATGTCAAGGTTTACGCAGTATATCCATCAAGATCTTGATAATTGTTCTAATGAGTCGCTATGTCGCTACTCGTCTCTCTGCAGACGCTCGATCGATTCGTTTAAGCGTGCCATACTCTTCGCCAGCACTTTTTTCTTCTCCATGCGAAAAGCGATGGCTAACCTCACTTGCGGAGACGTCGCGGCGTCGTGTAACTCTTCGTCCTTCTCGAGCGTCGTCGAGAAGTTGCCGAGCGCCAAAGCCAAAAGAGACATGCACGTGCGCAGAGCTTTGATTTCCGTATCCTTCGAAACCACGTCTGCGTCAATCTCGCCGAACGGCGCGTCCGCCGCGCGCGAAGCCTCCGCCGATGATTTCGAATATAACACGCGTAGGCCCGCGAGCGCCTTTTTATCCATCACTTGACCCGCGCCGAACACGCTTAACTCAACGTTCGGGTCATCTCCGACTAATCCAATTCTCTCAAGCGCCGTCGCTTGCCAAGGCGCCACCTTCGCGACGGTGTCTAGATGCGTCGCGGATTCGCTCGCCGACTCGCTCGTCGCCGCACCGATCGGTGCTGCGGCTAAGCCTCCGATTTCGCGAGCGAGCTCGATGAGCTTTAAGTCCCACCTGAGTTTCACGCAGTCGAACGGATTGTCTTTGACTATGAATCCGTAATCGAGCAATAGCTCGTCGTTGGACAAGTTCCCGTAGCTCAACTCTATGGGCTCGCCGGACGTCAACGCGCGTCGAGCAATCAACTCGACGCCACCGGCGTTGTCGCCTTCTTCGATAGCCCGCACACTGACGGATGGATTGAACGAGTGGTTGCAGATATCTATGACCGGAAGCATCGCCGGAGCCGAGTTCGCACCAACCTTGAACGCCCTGCTGCTCGCGCAAGCAGTGGCCCATCCGAGCGCGTTCGCGTCAATCGTCATCTCCACGCGCTGTCGCCCAGGGTGAGCTTCGTCGACGTAACTCTCGCCATCATCCACCGTTAGAGCGTTTCCAGCGAAAGTACCGAGGAATCGCGCACGCTTATTGATTTGCTGTACGATCGGAGCGTATTCCAGCGCTCGAACGGCGTCCGGCGGGAAAAACGTGGGCGAGCCTTCGTGTACCGCAGGAAGGAGCGTGATATATGGTGCAAACGCCGAGTGGGCGCCGGCCACGCGCTCGCGAAGCAGCACCAAGCCTACTTTCGAGCTCCAAAATTCGTTCGGCACTCGATCGACGACGTTCTTCAGCGGCTCGCTGACGTCGTCGGAGTCGCACCGCAACATGAGTTTCGGCGGCAGAGAGACGAGCCTCTCGCCGTCGGCGATGTCACCGTCCGCCTCGAGCGACCAACCGAAATTCGGTCTGTACGTCATGCGCACCCTTTCGTGTATTTTTCCGCCTCGATGATCGAACCACGTCGCGAACGTCGCCAGAACGCCGCTTTGAACTCGCGCTTTCGCATCATTCGCGAGCCGCTCCTCCTCTGCCGTCGTCGTCGCCGTCGTCGTCGTCGTCGTCGTCGTGCGCGTCACGAGGAGCTCGCGACGACGCCACCACGCCGTCGACGAAGCGGGAGCGTCGGACATGTTCGCACGACGACGCGACTCTCGCGCTATCGCCCCGCGCATGCGTTGCGGTGTGCGGTCTGCGCGGCGTCGAGCGTCCGCGCGAGGGCGTTCGCGGCGAAGGAACGATGGATCACGTCTACCGGTAACTAATGAGATCTAACATTAAAAATAAATTCCCCACGCGCGCGTCCGTCGTTCTCACGCCGTTCTCCAGTTTTTCCGCACACACTTGCGCATCGCCTTGAGCTCGCGCGCGCAATCAGGCGCGTCCTCTGGAAGCCCGTTCCAGTGGACGTTCTTTCGTCCGCACTTCTCGAACGCCTCTGCGATGTCTTCGCATGCCTTCATTCGCGTCGCTCGGCACAGCTCGTAATCGCTCGCCAACCCCTCGCACGCGCGTTCGCCGTTAATCGCGACGCACTGCTTCAACGCGGATGCCTTGGGCGCGCACGCGCTGGCGATTCGCTGACACCCCTCGACCGTCGTCGCGCTAGACGTGAACCAACCCATACGAACGATCGTCCTCGTCGTCGTCGTCGTCTATCGCGACGGTTTCGCACCGAACGGCGGCGTCGTGTGCGGACCGATGGACGGATGGACGCCGATGACGCCAGCGCCCCAGACTGCCGACATAGAAGCGCGCGCGCTGTGATCGCGAGCGCGGTGACCGCGGCGACGGTTCGATCGCGAACGTGCGACTCGTCGTCGTCATGTCCAGCGAGGACGGCGGTGCGCGCGCGACGACGACGACGACGACGAACGGTGGCGACGACGTCGAGCTGTCGGCATCGCGCGCGCACGACGGCCTTCCGTCGAGCGAACGCGGGAACGATGGGTTAGGGGCGCAGGAGTCCGTGAGCGAGGTCGTGGGTGAAGTTTTCAGCGGATACACGTGTCACTCCATCGAGGTACGGCGCGCGCGCGCACGTTCGCGTCGAGACGGATGCTTTTGCAAGATGATTCAAAACCGACGACTGACTGGGCATATATTATTTCATCGACGGGCGCAGAGAGGACGCGTACACCCGGGAGATATCGCCGAAGCCGCGTCGCTGGCGAGCATCGATTTACCACCGGCCAAGTATCCTTTATTTGACGCCATCGGCGACGATTTCGTGGAGACTGGAAAACTGAGCAAGCTCCAACTGGAGGGTGTCATGTTCGCGTGTCAAAAGCACTGCGAATTCGCGCCGGATGGCAAGCGTTCGGGTTTCATGATTGGCGACGGTGCGGGGGTGGGCAAGGGACGACAAATTAGTGGAATTATCGTCGATAATTTCGTGCGAGGCCGTCGGAAAGCGGTTTGGATATCGAGCTCGGGCGATTTACACCGAGACGCCGAGCGCGACTTGAGCGATTTGGGAAGCACTATTAAGGTTATTAATTCGTGCCCAGAGCTCGATCGCGAAACTCGCGCGTTCGGGTTATCGAAAGAGTATCAAGAGGGCGTGTTGTTTACCACCTACAGCACGTTAGTGAGCAAGACGCAGAAGAAGAGTCGTCTCGATCAAATCGTAAATTGGTTCGGCGGCGAAGACGCCGAGGGCGTCGTGATTTTTGACGAGTGCCACAAGGCAAAGAACTTTAGCGCGTCTTCTGATTCGGGTAGTAAAGTTGCGGCGGCTGTGATTGCGTTTCAGGAACGCTGTCCTCGCGCGCGCGTTGTGTACGCGAGCGCCACAGGTATCTCTGAAGTTGGGCACATGACCTACTTGGCCAGACTCGGTTTCTGGGGCAAAGGGACGCCATTTAAATCCGCGGATACGTTCATTGAGAGCATGAAGTCGCGCGGTGTAGGATTTTTAGAAATGCTCGCCATGGAAATGAAGGCAAGTGGGAAGTATGTTAGTCGAGGTTTATCTTTTAGGCAGGCAGAGTTTGAGCAGTACACGATCGCGCTCAGCAAAGAGCAGCGTCAAATGTACGATGACGCGTGCGACTTGATGTCGCTCATCCGTAATGCGTGTATCGAAGCTGTGCGTCGAACTGGTTCCGATGGAAAAGGCGTTTGGAGTGCGTATTGGAGCGTCCATCAAAGATTCTTCAAGCTCTTGTGCATCAGCATGAAAGTTCCGGCGGTCATCGCCAAGGCGAACGAGGCGCTCGCGCGAGAGCAATGCGTCGTCATCGGGTTGCAAACGACAGGTGAGTCTCAAGATGCGTCAGCCAACTTGACTTTTGGTGAAGACGTCACGGAGTTCGGGTTCCTGAGTACGACGCGCGAAATGCTCGTCAATTTCTTGAACGTGCACTTTCCGACTGAAATCCACGGCGCTTCAGACGGAGCGGCGGCGGAAAAGTCGGCGCCTTCCGATTGGTCGAGCGATTGGAGGCGTGCAGGCGGCGCGGAGGTAGAGAGCGAAGGCTACACTGGTCGTTTTCACACGAATGCCCCAGCCAAGGTCGACGAAGAGCTCGTGGACGCTAAGGAAGAGTTGATCAATAAAGTCATCAAGTTGAGGTTACCGCCGAACTTTCTCGATTCTCTGATTGATGGGCTCGGAGGGCCGACAGAAGTTGCCGAACTCACGGGAAGAAGCGGTCGCATCGTGCGTCGAGGCGATAGGCTCATGTACGAATCGCGTGGCACGACGGCGTCTAGAAAAGGAACGAGCATCAGCGGCGACGGTGATGTGCTCGGAGTGAACATCGCCGAGAAGAACGCGTTTATGAATGGTGACAAACGTGTGGCCATAATTTCGGACGCGGCTAGTACCGGGATTTCATTGCACGCGTCGAAAGGCGCGAAAAATGTCCGCCGCCGCGTGCACGTCACGATAGAACTTCCATGGAGTGCGGACAAGGCGATTCAGCAGCTCGGTCGCACGCATCGATCCAATCAGATTACGGGTCCAGTGTACGTGATGTGCTCGACGAATATCGGAGGCGAAAGACGCTTCGTCGCCGCCGTCGCACGACGCTTGCAAAGTCTCGGGGCGTTGACGAGAGGTGATCGACGTGCGGCGACTGGCATTGATTTATCCGATGGCAATCTCGACTCGTCACTCGGGCGACACGCGTTGAAGAAGCTCTACGAGGCGCTCGTCGCGCTCGATGCGAATCTCCCGTCGGGCGTCACGCTCGAGGGCATCATGTCGCATGTGAACGACGACGATCTCGAGGGGAAACCCATCTCGAGCTGGCAGGATTTGAAGCTTGAACTTCGTTCAGCGTTATTGGAGCTCGGAGTGCAGGTTGGACTGCGAAATGACGGCTTTTCGGTCGAAGAAGCGACGCTGCTGCAGGAAATTGGATACGGCAACAAAGATCTCGGCGACGTGCGCAAGTTTCTCAATCGCCTACTTGGACTTCCGGTGCGAACGCAAAATATCATGTTTGCATACTTTGCTGAAACCTTGGATTGCGAAATCAAATTAGCAAAGGCTGAGGGGAAGTACACGGAGGGCGTGAGCGATCTCGGTGGTTCTTCCATTCGCATCGAACCAGAGTCGAAGACGATTCTTAAGGATCCGTACCACGGACAAAAACTCGTGTCGACCAAGGTTTTCATAGATCGCGGTATTTCGTTTGAGCGTGCGCTGGATATTTTGGAAAAGAGCAAGAATCACGATCGAGACGGCTTCTACAAGATGAAGCGCGAGATGTATGGGCGCGCGCAAGTCGTTCTGGCCATCACCAAGCCAGGTTCGCGAAACTTGTTCATGCTGTGGCGTCCGAACACCGGCGCAAGTCTTTTCGAGATGGAGTACGACGAATTGCGCGGCAAATACATGATGTGCACGCCCGACGTGGCGAAACAACCGTGGGATCTTGTGCACGAATTGACCGAGAAGCATTGCATGCACGGCGTGAATTGTCACGTTCGACAAACCATGGGCGCTTGTACCGCGGGCAAACGCACGGTTGACTGCACCGTGATCAGCGGCGCCGTCGTGCCTTGCTGGGGAGAGCTCGAACGAACTTTGGATAGAAACGCGCACAAGTTTAATAAGGCCGATCGCGGCATGCGCACGGTGCGTGTCGTCGACGAAGTTGGCCGCAAAGTCATCGGTTTGAGATATCCCGAGACCTTGCTTGCGCACGTGAAGGAAAGCATCGAAGTTCAATGGGCAGAAAAATTCTCCACTCCGGAGTCGCTCGCTTTGTTGGATGGCGGTGACGGCGACGGCGACGAAAATATGAACGCCATCTTAGGTGTGTCGATCGAAGCACCTACCCCGGTAGACGCAGCCTCCAGGGCGAAGTGCTTTCGGAAGACGAAGACGATTGTGGATTTCTTCGGCGCCGCCGCGAAGGCGAAACCGGCGACGAACGCCGCTTCGTCAAAACGATCTCACCAAGCCGTCGGTGTCACCGCGGTTCAACAAGACAAACCGAAGAAGCCGTTCTTCGATCTCACTGAAAACGCGAATAAACGGACGAAAGCAGAATGCTGCATCTGCGGCGAACAGTTTCCGGAAGGCGCGAAAAGCGAAACCATTAACGCGCACATCGACAAATGCCTGAAAGACGGCGAACCACTTTGATGTTTCGAATTTAGCGACTAGCAACGATAGCGAACATGAAGAAGAATTAATTGTTTTGCCTTGCCTGTCCTGCTGAAGAGATTCGCGCCTCGAGACGCGAGCGCGCGAAGCGAGCGCGCACGAGCGAGTACACCGAGGATGTGCGAGAATTGAATGCGTCGGAAAAATCTAAAAAAAATACGAATCGAAGAGAGAGTCGAAACTCCCTCGCGTTATTTTTACTTTTTTATTAC
>Ga0255769_10001964_pt1 | contig 22708 bp, 7 predicted proteins | sample 041ome_9_FD_179637 | JGI IMG/M metagenome (GOLD analysis project Ga0255769, IMG submission 179637) | Coastal salt marsh microbial communities from the Groves Creek Marsh, Skidaway Island, Georgia - 041413US metaG (version 2) | ecosystem: Environmental > Aquatic > Marine > Intertidal zone > Salt... | reverse complement strand
CGCCCGCATCGCCCACCACCGCCGCCGTCGGTTGCTTTGTCTTTGTCGTCTCCGTCGTCGATTGGCTATCCAACGCTCGCCTGAGCTCATCGCACGCGCGTTCGCAGTCCACGTCCAAATCGTACGCGTCGATGACCCCTCGCAAAGTTTCTTCAAACGAACACTCGCGCTCTTCGACGTCAGACGTGACGATGCTCACGACGTATTCAAACGCGTCGTCGTCGTCGATGAGCCGCGAACACGCGGCAAACGCGCGACCAACGCACGCCCGCACCGAGTCCGCCGCCGTCGGCCGCACGCGTCGCGCGACGCGCGTCACCTCGGATTCGAATTCGCGTTCGAGCGTCGTGGATAGCGATGCGGTCCAATTCTTCGTCGCTGCCGCCGGTGCGTCAACCGTTGCCGTAGTCTCGCGAGCCGACGTCGACGCCGACGCCGACGGCTCCGACGGCTCCGACGGCGGCACATCAATCAGCTCCGAATTCTCCCCCGCATCGCGCGCCGAACCAACCTGACGCGCCGTACACACCAGCGCACGCACGCACTCGACGTCTTCGTACGCCTCGCCCCACGCTTGATGCAAAAACGGCGCGACGCTGTCCGCTGAAGCGTCGTCATCGGTGCTCTCGACCAAACTCAATTCGACGAAATCCAACGTAAACGCGTCGAACGCATCGCTGAGCGCGCACCGCGCGCGCTCGGCGTCACCACACGCCACGCATAGCCCATCGAGTCGCGGGTAGGATGCGCGAAAGTCCCCGTGCGGCGGGGACATGGCGCGCCAGCGAGTCCGGTGTCGTCACTCTCTGACGCTTTAATTTCGAGAATTCATGGCGCCCAAGAACCGCCGCGCGTCGTCGCGCTCGAAATCCGGCTCCACGGCGGATAAAAAGTCACTCACTGGCGCGTCGGAGCGTTCGAATAATACCGCGGACACGGGCGCGGCGTCGCGAGCCGAGGATGTGAATGACATTTTGAATTATGATGCTGGCGCATCGTCGAAAATTCGGACGTCGACGGTGGTGACGTCGCGGGCGACGTACGCGGCGGTGGATAACGATACGTTTGATGTGACGGCGGCGACGGCGGCGGTGGCACCGACGGCGGCACCGGCGACGGCGGCGAACGCCACCGTGGCTGGATTCGACGCCGACGCGTTGTTGCGGTTGCTGAGCGACGACGCGCCGAAGACGACAAAAACAAACGTCGGAGCGACGTCGAACGCTTCGAATGCGGTGGAAAACGATCGATCGACGTCGAATGCGACGAATTTTACCGCGCCCACGGCGAAACAGATTCCCGTGGATGTTGGGTCAAACGGTTCAAACGATGGAGACGCCGCGGCGCCAGAGTATTCGTTCATGTTTCTCGGCAAGGATAAAGAAAAAGACGGTGCGGCGGCGACGCGATATGCGACGAGCGTTGCGGACGTTGGCTCGCCTGGGTCCGTCGCGGGCGGTAGTAGCTCGGACGCGGTGATGGCGCAGGCGAGGCAGGCGCAACGTTCAATGGAGCTACGCAAGGAGGCGTTGCGCGCCGCGGGCGTGGACGTCGACGTTGGCGAAGGATCGGCGGGTTCGGGTTCGGTTTGGCGCTCCGCCGCGGGCACGCGGACGACGACCGTGCCTCCGGTGTATCCGACGACGCCGCAGCAGCCGAGTGCTAGCGCCAGCGTCGGTGGTGAACGATCGAGATACGAAACAATTTATGAACCGTATTCCCCTGGCTCGGTCGAGCGTCCGACGCGGAGCTACGGAGGCGCGGCGACGCGTTCAGAATCCAGCTCTGATTCGCGCTTGCGCGTGCAGTATCAGCAAGGCGACGCTGAGGAGATTCAATCGCTCAAAGATCATCGTCAAGGGAACTTGCTTCGTTTGATTGGCGAGTTGGCGAATACGTACTTGACGAAGTTGACTGGATTTAAAGTCGTGCCGACGTATCCTTTAAACAAGCGCATCACGCGGTGCGTCATCGGCGAAGGCTTATCTGTGTAATGTAAATCATGAATACGCGTGCTTTTTCACGTATTATTATTACGCTGTACTACTGTATCGCTGCTGCTGCTAATCATCATATCGTCATCCCGCTGAACCGAAATTCTTGTGCGCGGCGTCTCGGTCGCTCCACAATGGCACGCGCGCGGCGTTCAACGCCTGAATCACGCGCGACTCGAGCGCGCGCGCGGCGCTCTTCCCACCCGCTTCCTTGGGTACAGCTACGTATACGAGTTCTATGAGTCGATCGGACTTTTGGCGATGCGTGGCGAGACGCGTGGGTAAATGGTCGCTCTCGCCGCAATAACACCACCCGTCGCCTCGACGTAAGACGTACACGCACGTCTGCCCAGCGCTGCTCACCGGTGGTGTTTCATTCGTACCGACGGAAATAGCGCGCACGTCGTCGCGTTTGAGCGCCGACGCGGATGATTGCTCGAGGATAGTTTTCAGAAACGCCGCGTCCACGACGGTGGTCGAACGCGACGACAGCGACGAGGACACAGGCGCGCCATCCGCTCGAGGCAATTTCACGAGCGGAATCGACGCCTGCTTCTCCAACAGCACCCCCGCGCGCGCCACCAACGCCGGTGGTAACCCACAATCGAGCGCGGTTTGTAACGCCAGTGATTCTCGGCACTCCCCGGGGACGACGCGCCACGTCGGACGTCTCGAACCGTCGCCAGACACCGCCGTTTCCATGCGCGCCCGTCGGGTAAACGGCGACGCGTTCAATGGCAAATCCAAAATCCCGTGCAAATGTGTGGCGAATATCCCTCGCGCCCCGCACGCATCGAGCGCCTCGAGCACGGCGCCCGCAATGGCGGTGCCGTGCGACGCTTCGGTGCCGCGACCGAGTTCGTCCACCATGACTAACGTTCCGGGCGTGCACGCCGAGAGCATGCTCTTCATTTCCATCATTTCCACAGCGAACGAACTCAAGCCTTCGCTCGGGCTATCGGTGCTCGACATGCGCACGATGAGGGCATCGAGACGCGGTACGCGAGCGGCGTGCGCGGGGACGTGTAAGCCACACTGCGCGAGCAACGCACACGCGGCGACGGCGCGTAAAACCGTGCTCTTGCCCGCCATGTTTGGTCCAGTCAGGATGAGTAAACCGTCGACGTCGAGCGTGTTTGGCACGGTGGTCGCTCCGTCCATGGGCATCCAGAACGGCACGAGATTGGTGAATGACATCGCGCTCGCGGTGTCACCATCGGGGAGTAATACGGGTGCAGTCCAGCGTTTGTTCACCGCGTGCGATGCGTGCGCGACGACGGCGACGCAAATCGTCGACGCCGTCGCGGCGCCGACGAGAGACGAAACGTACGGATGTAAATCCTCAGCAAGGTTTCGCAACGCATCCGCCACGGCGACAGATGCGGCATGCGTGGCGATGCGGTAGTCGTTCAACGCGCGTTCAACACGCGGTGTGGTCCAGCGGTCGCTCACTTCCTTGCCAAAGCGGTCGCGCGGATGCGTGAATTCCGCCGGTCGCGCCGCCGCCGCGACGTGTCGAATCCAGAGCGCGTTGTTACGCATGCAGTGCTCAATTTCGCATTTTCTCGCTCGGCCTTTACGCTCGGATGCACTCGCGTGCACGACGGGCACTAAATCTTCGTTTATGGCAGCCTCGAGCGCGAGCGATGCCTCACGGACGCGTGCGAGCTCGGGTGCGACGGCATCGCGGCGGACTCGGCCGCGCCAGCGTTCGTTTTCAAACATAAACCGCGCTGGGATGTTTTCAAGCGTCGGAGGACGGTCGAGGCCATCCATGACGAAAGACATGTCGTCGTCGTCAACATCGTCGTCTTCGTCATTGTCGCTGCCGTCATCTGGAGCGTATGCACCTCGCACATCGTCGTCGTCTCTTCGTCGAGACGCGGGCGTCGACGTCGTTCCATCGAGCGCGTCTTCGGATACGACGGAGCGTATAATATCACATGTTGTCGCGCACACGCTCGCCAAATCCCCCGCATCGATGGCGTGCCCAAGCTTCAACGATGTGGGTTTCATTAATAATTCCCCAGCGCGACGAATGTCGCCGTGCTCGTGCGTGAGCAGGTCATGGATACCGCGCGCCATGGAGGCGACGTCGGCGAAAAACGTGTGCGACGCCTCGCGTTGGGATAATAATTTCGCAACTTTGCTCGGCGGTAACACTTCAAGCTGCGGCATGCCCACGGTTGCGCGGGCGAAAAGTACCGAAGCTTCTTGAATGCCCAGCGCCACGTCGGGTGGAGGTGGGTGGAGCAAGAGCTCTTGCAAATAGGCGCGACACGCCGCGGGCGCCGCGCGCTCGGGGAGCAAATGCGTCAACAATGGCGGGACGCTTCGTGTGGGCAAAATCCCGAGCTGTTGCGCCGTGGCAAGCGAGAGCGGCGCCGGGCGGCCTTTACTAGGCACGGAAACGCGATCAAACGGCTCATCTGGGCTCAACCCGTGGTCGATGCGCACCATGTCTAAGAGTTTATCCACGACGTCGCCCGAGTATTTGACGGCGTCGACGCCTTCGGCGGCGGATAAAATCGATTGAACTTCCCATCGCAAACGTCGACTCGGTGCGCTCGTGCCCGCGGCGTGCCGACCACTTTGTGCGTGTCCTCCGCCGAGACTGGTGTGGCGATATAAAGGAGGTGCAATGCCACCAGCGCTCAGGCGAGCCGCCGCGGATTCCGCCGTCAATCCTTCGAGCACGCTCACGCGTCGTAAATCCGGCTCCACAGTCACCACGGTGTACCCAAGCGCGCTCGACGCCAACCCAATCACCGGTGGTGCGCTACCATCACCGAAATCTACATCTTCACCAGCGCTCGCCGCGCCTTTCACGTAATTCGGACTCGCCGGAGTCACGATAGCCGCGATGAACCGATCCTTTGGCGGCGTCGGCGCGCCGTACTTCACCATCACCGGTGCCTCCTCACACACCACTACCGAATACCCACGACTCGTCAATCTATCAAGCGTCTCCTGTATCTTCACAATCGGACACCCCGCTTTCGGTACACCACTCGTGCCCATCGGATTCAATCCAGCGTACATCACCAACATCGCCGCGTCGTACCCCAACGCCTCGTAAAACTCCCCCACTCGAATCAGCAACACCTTACGCCCATGCGCCTTTTTCACGCTCAACGCGTAATCATACAACGTCATCCGCGCCGTTCGCGAGTTCCCACGCGTCGACGCCCCGCGCAAGGTCAAATCAACGCCCAGAGGATCGACATCGTGCAACCGACGGATGAGCGCGCGCGTGCTCGGTTTCGCGCTCGCATTGAAATTTTGAATCTGTTCCCTCCAATACGCCGCGTCAAAGCCATCGCACGCGGCTTCTTCGCGCGCGGCGTCGCTCGCAAACGTCCGCGCATCGTTCACCGCGCGCGAATGCGCGCACCGCGGGCGACGCGCGCGCGGCGACGGCGATGATGTCGACGCCGCGGCTCCAGCTGTCACCCAACGCGCGGACGCCGTCTCGCCGACGCGCGCGCGCGCCGCGGTGGCGGCGGCGGTGGCGGCGGCGCGGACGATCGTGGGCATCGCCATCGACTTCACGCGCCGCGCGCATCGTCGCATGCTCGATCGGCCGACGTCGAGCCGGCGCGGATTCGATGCCGCGTGCATCACTCTGAGGCTCGCGGACGTCTTCAATGGCGGTCATCGACGTCACGACGACGGTATGGGGTATGGAATACAGCGCGCACGGTAGGTTATGTGTCTGCGTGCCGCGACGACGATGCCGTTGACGACGCCGATGACGCGCGCGAGACGGCTCTTGCGATGCGAATGGTTTTGTGACAGTTGTGCCACTCGACGCGAGACTCACGCTTTTTGTCGTCGTTCGCGTCGTGCGCACAGCGTGCCCGAAGCGGCATAAGATGGAGGCCGAGGCGATGTTCCCCGGGGTGTCGTCGGATGGGTTGTTGGTGATTCCTACGTGTCAGGTGCGTCGATGCGCTTCGCGGCGTCGCGCGCGCTCGAGAACGAGAAACCAATGCGCGCGCGTACAAACGACGACGATTGAGTAACTGACGAATGAATGCGGCGCGTATTGGGTACACGCAGCGCACGAAGATGGATTTAGTGCAAACGGGCGAACCTGTGGATATTGAGAAGGACTTTTGCTTGGAGCGGTTTCTTGATTTCGCCGAGCGCGTGACAAACATTCTTCGCGCGGATGGCGTGTGGTGCGATTATATCGATCCATGCAGCGGATTATCGATGGTAAATCGAGATTCGCAGCATATTTATGGTGAGGTTGATGCGTTGGTGACGCTGTTGAACTATCAAACGACGAATAGCGGGTGCTGTAAGGTGGTGTTGCACCCGACGTGGGGAAGCGCCGTGTACCCTGCGTCGATGTTTGCAAAGTGTTCGGCGGAGACTCTTAAAGCGGCGATCGCGAAGGCTGAAGTGGAAATTCGTGCGAAGGATCCAGAGGCGTGAGTTTTTGCAATCAAGATTATGATATACATACATGTGCTATTTTAACAGGTGGGTACTGATACAGGTATCCATCGGCGGCGATGTTCTTTTGTACAGCATTTACGCTTCGCCGACGACGGTTTTGTTCAAGTCGACGCTTTCGTGCTCGAGCGCGAGCATCATCTTCACGACTGCGCACTCTGGAGTCATGAGTGGTCCAGATTTTGCGCCTAAATTCAGCGCGCCTTGCCCGGAGGCGTAGAGCTCGGGATGCAAGTCGCCAGACTCGCACTGCGTCGACAAGTAAATGCGCAACCCACGCTCGGCTTGTTCAGTGAGAAACTCGAGCCAGGCGGCGGGGAAATTACCCACGCCAAAGGCTTCCAAAATAATCCCGCGCACGCCACGACCGTATAAATCGCCGTACGCCTGGCGCGCGTTCACGCCGGGCACAATCGGTACCCGAATCACATTTGTATTCATCGTAAATTTTGGCTCGTATTCGACGCCCACCGTCTTTAACAAATTCCGCTCGTTCCATTCCACGCCCACGCCGAGCTTGGCGAGCGGAGCGAACCCAGGAGACTCGAACGCCGCGTAAATCGTCGCCGATTGCTTACGCACTCGATTTCCTCGCAACAACTTCCCGCCGAAACACACCGCTACTTCGCGAAAGTCAATGGCACCGCCACACGTCACGCTCGCCACGCAACACGTTAGCGCGTCTATGACGTTCTGTCGAGCGTCGGAACGAGCCATCGCAAGCGGCAACTGACTCCCCGTTAACACCACTGGTTTCCCGAACCCCGCGCCCAACATGAGCGATAACGCGCTCGCCGTGTACGCCATCGTATCCGTACCGTGTGCGATAATGAACGCATCATACAACACTCGGCGCGCGTGCAACCGCACCGCAATCATACTCCAATCATCTGGCGTCATCTCTGTCGAATCCTTGTTGAATAACACCTCGCATCGCACGCGCGCAAACGCCGCGAGCTCTGGGATACATTTGAGCACGTCGAGCAAGTACTTCGAAGCCGCGAGCGGACGATATCCAGGACGCGATGGCGACGCCACGACGCCGACATCGCGCGCCTCGCATGATTCCACCCCCATGCCGAGCGTGCCGCCGCAGTGCAGCAGGAGCACGCGCGGAAGCGTCGACGACTCGTCATCGTCATCTTTTCCAGCCTCGGCGTCAGCATCCTTCGTCGGCGTCGACGCGCCCGCGTCGCGACCGCCGTCGCCGTCGAGGGCGAGGAGATTTTCGTACGACGCGGACGCGGCGCCGGGCGCGCGAAGGCGCTTCTTCCCGAGGAGCTCGCGCTCGACGTACGGCGCCATTGCGAGGCGCGGTGTAAAGGCACCATGCGGACGTGGTCCATGGGTTCATCGGCCGCGGCGGCGGCGGCGGGCGCGAGGGACGATGCGGCATCGGTGCGTCGGTGGCGTTCGCGCGCGCGCGTCGTCGTGACGCGCGCGTCGTCGTCGTCGTCGTCGTCGTCGTCTTCGAAGAATCAAGACTTTTACACCCTCCTCGGTGTCGACGCCAACGCGACGCCGAAAGAGATCAAGAGCGCGTACCGTAAGCAGGCGCTGAAGCTTCACCCGGATGTCAATAAGTCTGCGGATGCCGCGGTGCGATTTAACGAGGTGAAGCAGGCTTATAACGTGTTGATTGATGAGACGTCGAGGCGCGAGTACGATAGGGCGTCGAGCGCTCGTCGGGCGTCGAGCGGCACGGATTGGGCGCGTGAATGGGCTCAGAGCGCATCGCGGCGAGCTTCGTCATCGTCATCGTATTCGTCGTCGTCATCGTCGTCGTATTCGTCGGCGCCGCCACCGAAAGAGGAAGAGTTTTATGGTTTCGCGCAGTTCTTCGCCGATTTGGAAGCTGAACTCGAAGACAAAGCCAAAAAGCGACCGAAAGACGCTCCACCGAAGACGTTATGGGAAGAGCTCTTTGAAATTGGGGAAGAATTCGTAGAATTTTTAGAGGAAACCGCACCGACGCCAAAGGCGAAGACAAATGCGTACGAGGCGCCGCCGAAAACACCGCCGCCAAAGCCGAAACCGAGCGCCAAATCGCAGTCGGTGGACGACATGTTAGCGCAGCTCAAGCGCGACATGGGCAAGTAGGAACATTATGTAGCTAAGGTTAAATATATATACATCTCATCATTCAAAAAGTCTTGCTTTCGCGCGCAATGACTCGTTCGTTCGCGTGCGACGGCGCGCCTCGCGCGAAACTTTGTGACGGCGCGTCGGTTGGCGGCGAAAACAGTTAAAGAGCAAACAATCCCGATTAATCCCGCATAGCGTCGCGCGCGGCGCGGCTATGTTCGAATCGCTCCTCGCCGATGCGTTAAACAAGGCGCTTGGGCAGTATTGCGAACAAGTAGACGCCGAGAAGCTACGCGTGAGCGCGCTCAGGGGCGATGTGTTGCTGCGAAACGTGCAGTTGAAAAGAGACGCGTTACGCGCGCTCAACGCGCCGGTGACGCTCGATGCCGGCGTGATCGGGTCGCTCAGGCTGAAAGTACCGTGGACGAAGCTCGGGCAGGAACCTGTGGTGGTGGAGATCGATCGCGTGTTCGTACTGGCGACGCGGGTGGAGATTGATGACGCCACGGAGGCGCGAGGCGGCGACGCCGCGAGCGCCTCGAACAGCGACGGCGGCGACAAAGACACCGGTGATGCGCGCGCGCGAAGCGAACGATTAGCGCAAAGTGAGTTTGATTGGCTCAAGGCATCGATGGGGAAGTTGAAGCGAGATGTTGAGAACGCCGCGGTTGAAGGCGGCAAGTCAAAGTCTTGGATGTGGAGCTTATTCGGCACGGTGATTGGAAATTTGCAAGTGACGGTGACCAACGTACACTTCCGCTACGAGGATGAAATCACTACGCCTGGAAATAGATTTGCGTGCGGGATGACGATCGAGACGTTGTCGGCGATTACGGTTGATGATGATGGAAATCCAACATTTACGTCAAGCGACATGTTGAGCAGGATACACAAGCACGTAAAGTTGGCTAATTTTGCCATGTATCTCGATTCAGGGACATTGAGCACGCCTTGGAAGACGCACGCGGGGTGGATGCCGCCTGATCCTAAGGATGACGCCGCATGGTGGGCGCTCTTTGGCGTAGGTCTCGACGCAGAGGCCCCGAGCGCGTTGAGGCATTACGTCTTACATCCGGTGAGCGTTGACTTGTTTTACCATCGCAAAGGCAAGAAGGAGGTGAGCGAATCCCCGAACTCGCCTCGGCAGATTTTCGATTTAAGATTTCAAGACGCACGCGTTGCGCTCAGTCGCAAGCAGTACTTTAGCTTGATGCGGCTGCTGGATGTGTTTAATCAGTTTCGTATGCGTCTGCCACACGCCGAGTTGCGGCCGAAAGTGCGCGTCAAGGCAAACGTTCAAGCGTGGTGGGCGTACGCCGTCGGTGCGTTGGTTAAGCGACAGAAAAAGGTATCTGGACGAATCAATTGGCGGGACATTCAGCACGCGAGTCGACAACGACGTTCGTATTTGTCCATGTACATTGCCGAAGGCGGCGCGGTGAGCGACGAAATTATCCAAAGCGTGCGAGACATCGAATGTGAGTTGGACTTTGAAGTGGCGCTAGCGTGGAGATGTATCGCGCACAGTTTAATACGTGGTACACCTGAACAAGAGTACCCATCGCTTGCCGCGCAAGCTCGTGCGCAGGTCAAGGATGCCATCGCGCGGGAATCTGCGCCGCGATCGAGTTATTCTCTTCTCCCATGGCGTTGGTCGTCAAAGAAACAGGCTGAAAATCCAATCGCAGAAGATTCAGACTTGCAAATGACGGATTCTGATTGGAGTAAACTTGATGAAGTCATGGGTGTGAGTGCGAGCGTCGAAGACGAGGGTGATCTTTCAGCGCTCGGTATCGAATTCAAAGGCCAAATGCGCCGCGTGAGTTGGGAGCTAAAAGACCACGACGAACACAATGTCGAACGATTAGTCATGAGTAGTAGCATGCGCGGCGCGCACATCGCGTCAAAGTCGTACGGCGATCACGCTGAAACGACTTTGTTCATCGACGCGTGGACGTGCGACACGACGAGTGAAAGAATTTTAGTCAGCGGCGAAAGCGGCGCAAGCGCGCTCAAAGTTGAGCACCATTCGTACCCTCTTGAACATGAGCTCGATGCGAGCGTCGACGTCAAGGTTGCGCCCGTGTACATTGTTTTTGAGCATGGAACGATCGATCAGTTGACAAACTTTTTTAGCTCGACTGATACACCGCAGGCGAATTTGACTTCGCTACAAGACCAAGCGGTGGAGAAAATTGAAATGGCCAAGAAGAACACCACCGCGGCGCTGACGAAGATTTCCATGAATTTCGAAATCGATGCGCCGAAAGTGACGATACCGGTGCGTCACAGTGGACGAGTTGTGTTTCAAACGCTCATAGATTTTGGTCACTTTACGTTCATCGCCGATCCGAGAGTAGATTATGCCACTGTTGATCGCAAAACTGGCGCTCCAGCCTATCACACATTCGCCATCAAAGGTACAGATATGGCTGTCTTCTTGGCAGATTCTTCGTTTGATTGGAAGAGTGCGCCAGAAGTCGATCTTTCGAGTGTGTGTGAACCAATTTTAGCGCCGTGTGAAGCCAATGTGCATTTCAATGCTCAGGGGCCGGGATGGACGCGCGAGTCTGGTGCGAAATCCACGGCGACCATCACTACAGCAAACGTGCAAACGTACATTTCACCAACAAAGCTCGCGCGCATATATGCGACGATGCAAGCGGCGATGACGTCAGCGCAGCCCATGGCGTTGAATAATAGCATAGCCGAAGTCAGCGCCGTTGATATGAAGCCTTGGCATGGAACTTTACTGAATGGAGCTTCTTCGGCGATGAAAGTTGGGCTCGTCGGCGCCGCGAGCGGATACCACGGCCGCTGGCTGAGTGTCAACGGACCATACTTGTACATTTTAGACAATCCGAACGCGGTCTCTTATGTAGATTATGTGCGCATCGGCGCTAATGTACGTGTGAGCGTGCTAGATGAAGAAAGTGATGGTGACAGCGATGCAGGAGGACGCGTATTGGCGATTCACGACGCAAAAGTACCCAAATCGCGCGCGGCGGGGACGAATAATACATGGCTGTTACGATTTACGAACGACGTCGAATACTCCAAATGGCAGCGGTGGCTTGGTGATTTAAATGAAACCGCGCTCGCGACGGGGCGTTTAGCAAAGGTGGAAACTGAAAGTGAAGATGCATCTCCGCTCGCGACGCACGAAACAAACGACGGCGTCAACTTTGTTCTGAACATGTCATTCGGTGATTTGCGCGTGCATTTATCTGGCCAGCCCATGGGGACTGCTGGTGTTTTGTGCGATGGGTTAGAAAACGGAGGCGTCGCACGTGCGTTAAATCGAGACTTGAAAGATTCAACCGAGGTTCCGCTCGCGACGCTCGTCGCGCAGTCGGCAAACATCGCTATTGAATCTACCGAATCGAGTCGCTCATTCAACTTTACCGTGTCAACGCTCGATATCGTCGATGAGTTGTGTAATTTATCCGACACGTTTTGCATGGTGAGCGCAAAACCCAAGTCGGTTACGCAAGATTTCAAAGTTCAATTGAATTACAAGCAACTCAGCACGAGCTCACCCGAGTACGACAACGTCGATACCGAGTTGAGTTTGGACACAGAGAACATCGTCGTCACCATTCACCGTCCGACGATTGGTTCGATATGGCGAATGTGGGAAGAGATCAAGATTGTGCTCGCTGCGTTTTCGACGCCACTGCCGGAAGAAATTAAAAAGACGCCTTCGTTTGATTCGCTCATTGCCGGTGACTCAAATCGCGTCGGGTTCAAGTTGCTGCTACATTTTGAGTCGACAATCATCAAAGCTTTTCGCGAGCAGCGCGCCGGAGAAGTTGGATTACAACCATTATTTGATTGCCACATGGATGACTTGACTTTAGAAATGCGTGGGAAGTCTGCAGCTACGGAAATCGCCATCGCGCTTGGTAATCTGTGCGTGACGGATCGTTCGCTGCCAGAGGACAACGCATACAGGCATTTTATTGATTTGAAGTCATCAGGCGACAACTCGTCGACAACGAGTCAAACGCACGTCGATGTACTCATGTACAATCACTTGTCGTCTACGTTTCCTGGTTATGAGTACGACATTCGCGTTAAGAGCGATAACGTCAAGGTGATTGTCGTCTACGCGTTTGTCCAAAAGCTGCTTGGATTTTTCAGTGGATTTCTTCCGCCACCAATTCCTATTAGCGCTCTTCCAGAATCCGAGCGAAACGCCGAGCTGTTACGACGCGGCGAACCGCGCCCATTTACTATGGTGTATACGGTTGACTTAACGAAACCGGAAGTCGTTGTTCCTCGAAGTAGCGCCTCTCAGCAGGCGCTGTCGTTGGATGTCGAATTGTTGCGAGCTCAGAATTCTCTCGAATGGACGTCTGGGAAATCACATCGCGATTTTGGTTCAGTACTTATGGACACGATAAAAGTATCATTAGTTCAATTCTCGACGTGTATTCGCGACCAGCACGAGAAGCGACCGTCGATGATGCCGGGATGTAAGGCGTCGGTGGACGTCGCCATTCGTAAACCAAAGTGGGACGCCAACGGGCGCGCGCCTGGATTGGAGATGATTGTCGACATTACTGACGAAGTCGCGCTTGAAATTGATGATGGTGAGTATCGCATTTTGCGTGCACTGACCGCAGAAAATTTTTCGGAAGAAACGGATATCCCTCAATCGCTCTACGAGTTCTCTCAGGAGCTGGAACAGTTGAAATCTGTCGACCGCGTGACGGTTTTGGACGTTCCCAAATCGCTCATGGCGGTGCACGTAAATAAAGTCCAGATGACCATCTTTGGGGGTTTGAGAACGAGTCGATTTAAGGCTATAGGTGCTTTTGAGATCGCAAACATGCACGTTGGTCTCAAGCGAAACTTGAACGACGAGCTCGCGATGACGGTGACGTGTCCAAATCTTGAGCTTCGCGATTTGCGTGCCGGCACACCGCTCAAGGCTCAACAAGTCTTCGGTTCAAGTAGCCGCTCAGTTGAACAAAAGACGTTGTTTCAGGTTGATGTGATTATGACGCAGTCATTGATTGACGTCAACGCACTGTTGCAGTCGTGCCGTATGATGCACGATCCGCAATTTGCTCTTGCAGTGTACAATTTTTTCACGCTTACGTCTGACAATGAATCAGAGTCTGGATTAGTAAATGCGCGTTTGACGCAGGATTTAGATTTCGGCGATAGAGACACGCTGACGTTGGACGATGATACCGAGTTGAATGCTTCGAGACGTATTCTGTGCGATTCACCGTTTGGGCAGCGCACCATGGAGTTGCGAGGCGCTGGGCATGAATTGGTGCTCCGAGCGAACGGCGCTCCACTTGTGCACATCGCTGCTGGACGTTCGCTCACGTTATCTGATGTGCGCATCGTGTTGCCTATTGGCTCACAATTGTCAGATTTTGTACATCTCGAGCCTGACGCGCAACTCATCGCGGATGAGTCCAACGAGGTGCGCGTTGTCTATGAAACGCGAGCGAGCTCGAGTCAAGAAGATTTGACACTCGAGAACGATGTGAAGCCTCCCATGGAACTGCGCGTGCAAGCATCAGCACCTGAGCTTCAGATTATGTTTCTCGATGCGGCTGTAGTGGATGACGAGTACATGCTTCGCGTGCGCACTGATGTGGAGTTCAACTATTCATCTGTCGCAGGATTGAAGGAGGGCGCGTTTGCGCTGTCGCAGTTTCAAGTCGCCGTGAGCGAGTGGAGTAAAGCCGGAAATATTATGGATGCGAGCGTGATACTTAAACCGCTTGATCTCGACGGCCGAATCCGCGCCGCGTCGGATGACATCGAGTTGATGATTCGATCTACAAACGTCAACGTTGTTCTCGACGCGCAATCCATCCAGCGCGTGCTCTTGATTTCAAAAGGTTTTAAAACCACGCTTCAGTCCACTGGGCTTTATAATCAAACGGCGTCGTGTTCGCAGTTCACTCGTATGGGAAGTGTTGATAATGGAATGAACTTTTGGCGGCCCGTACCTCCTCCGGGGTTTGCGTTTGTGGGCGATTGCGTTACAATGAGCGACGCGCCTCCATCGAGACCGGTGACTGTGGTCACGGATGCCGAAGGCTTGACGAAACTGCCTTCCAGTTATGAACGTGTGTGCGCATTGAATACTCCACAACAGGGTTCACAGGTGTTCGTTTGGCGTCCTGTCGCGCCTGACGGATTTCACGCGCTTGGATGCGTGGTGACGGTTGATGATGTTGAACCGCCACTCGAGGCGATGCGATGTGTTCGTGCCGAAGTCGTGTGCACAGCATATTATGGCGCATGCATATCTTCTAGAACATCAAACGCTCAAATTCACATAGTGCACAATAGTTCGAGCACGTTTCAAGCAAGCGTGGATGGTGGTTCTAGTCCAGCAATTCCCATGGATTTACGCAACCCGCTACTTCCGGCGAGTGCGCAATCGACTGCGGTAGCCGCGACTTTGCAGGATCACTCGCTCAACGATGATGCTTCTTGTGATGGTTTGCGCACGCTAACAACGTATGACTTGATGTGCGTTTGGTCCGATGCCGACGAGCGCGGTAGCCGGCAGGCGTCAATCTGGCGACCAAAAGCACCGACTGGATACGCTTCGCTTGGCGATTGTCTCATTTCAGGACGGGATCCGCCGAGTGCTGGCGTACTCGTCGTAGACATGGAGAGCGGCGGCGCTGCGCATCCCAATGGATATGTACTCGTCGGTTCAATCGCACAAGGCAGCCATGAAAACGGAGATCACCGGACATTTGCCATTTGGCATCCTCTTCCGCCGAATGGATACAGCGCGTGTGGCGACCTTGTCACTACGGATCTCAAAACCCCGCCAGCGTTGACGTCGTGTGCGTGCGTACGCAACGACTTGCTCGTCAAAGTCTCTCGAAATGGAGCGTGTGCTGATAGTGCGCAAGCGTCATACGATGCCATATTCGTCGAAATGCCGCTTTGGGTTGATGACGTGCGAGACCCGAGGTGCGCGCTTTGGTCGTCTGATCCCGACGCGCCTCTCGAACATCTTCCACGTTGGGGTTTGTTTCAGTACTCGAACAAATCAAACTCTTCGCCAGCTCAGTACAGGCCGCGTTTTTCAGTTGTTGATTACGTGCAGAAGCGAGAATTGGCAACAAGCAAAAAAGTAAATGTGTCGATGAAGCTTTCGATCCCCTTGTTGAGCGCCGTGCTTCTGGAGCGCGAAGCGTACTCACAGCCGTTGTTTTGCGCAACGATTTCTGACACCGTGTTAGTCATTAACGGCACGTCGGTGAAAATGGATGGAAACACGATGTTCACTGCTGCTGCTTCGTCGTACAACACAGTGCATGACGCATGGGAGCCGATTGTTGATCCAACAAATGCGTATCTGAAATTCTCCTACAGTCTCACCGGAGATGATTCGAGACCGGCGGGCGTAGCACTTCAAGTCAAAACCATCGTTCCGCTTTCAGTCTCGATTTCTCGTAATTTGATTGCTGCTTTCCTGCGATGGAAAACTTGGCATTCGCAGAGCGTGCTCGAGGCGCAACAGAAGATTGAACATTGTGCGTTGGATGAAAACTCAATTCTTTACGAAAACCGGCTCATCAACCAAGATGTGTACCTTCGCGTGGGCAACTCGTACGCTAATGTCGTGTGTGTGAAACCAACTGAAGTTAAGGAGATTCTTGTACACGCTCATCACGCGTCTGCGTACGTTTTGCCGATCGACATATCCCAATCCATGGCGCAGTCAAAGGGTGACGCTGAGTGGCCAGTGCGCTCGGCGTGGCACGCAATACTTCACATTGAATCCGCGACGTTTGCAGACGTAAATGATCTCGCGCAGGTTGTCACCAAAGTTGAATTTTCATTCCCGGACGGTCTACGAGCGAGTGATGTACATACGCGCGCTGTTTCTCCTGTTTCTGGTCCGGCAGACGCGCGAGTCGTCTCGTGGAGAGAAGCGTTTCACATAGTGCCTCGCGTTTCTCGCGAGAGTGCTTCTCTTCTTTGGAGAGAGTACGCTGACGATATTCTGGTGACATTTACCGTCATCGACCAGCATCAAGTGAAGCAAGAAGCCACAGCTATCGCCACGCGTTCGATGACTTTGACTTCGCTTTTAACGGCGCTCGACATGTCCTCCGCGAGTCTTGGTCAAGGAACCGTTAAGATACCTTGCGTCGATGGCGACGAATCTGTAGATATGACGATTCATTTGGAAGTTCAAGTAGACACGCAACGAAGTACGGTGGATGCTATGAAAGACGCCGCCGACACAAATGACTCGCTTGTATACGTCGCGTTTACTCCTGACGGACCGTGGCAAACAATTTCAGCGCGAGAGACTTCACAAATCATCGTGTGCGACAATTCTCGATGCGTTGTTTCAAGCATCGGACTAAAGTCATACACGTTCGAGCCCGTGGTGTCGTTCACAAACAACACTTCAGACGCGATCGAGGTGTGCATTTGTCCATTGGGGTCGCACCCCGATGACGGCGTCGGACAGCAGTCGCGCAAAAAGTCAACCAAATATATAGAAGAGATCTTCGAGAACGAGCGCTTCATGCCATTGGCCGGATGGTCTTCGAAGCATTTGATGCCTACGGAGCGTAAAACGTGGTCAAGTCGTGATGGATCGGGAAGTGTCGCGTCCATTTCTGACGCCGAGCGCAATTTACTCCCACCAAATTATTCGTGGCAAGGCGCGTGGGAGGTAAACGTCTTGAACGAAACCGATAAAGAAGGCTGGGCATACGCAACGTCGTTTCCAGACTTGAAATTTCCCTTTCATTCCGGCCACGGCCCAGGTCCGATGTCATTCGTTCGCATGCGTCGGTGGATTCGCACGCGCACGCTGACTGTACAGCCGGCAGAGATTGTCGCCACGCCCGAAGCCGCCGCCGCGCTTCGACAACGCGTCGTTGTCAAGCCTGGCGAATCCACTGGATTAATTCCCGCCGTTGTCGGTCCTAGTGCTCAATCGGAGCTATTCATGCGCACAATTACGTCAAAAGGACCGTCCGAATGGGGCGTAGATGTGGACTCGCCCGAGGGAGGCGCATGGGCGTGCATGATTTCTGGCGCCATGGAAGGCTCTGAAGTCACGCGGGTCGTCGATTCGACGGGCGGGCATCGATTCATCGGCGTGCAAGTCGAAGCTGTCGCGGTGACGTCGGATGCGTCTGCAGAAAAAGCGTCATATTGCGGCGGAAACGATGACGATGACGACGACGTGGAGTTGTTTACGATTGACGCTTCGGCGATGTCGTGGCGCGTGGTAGCCGTACCGCCACATCGCGTCGTGAATGAGTCCCCTCGCACAGCCACGGTCACGATGTATCAGGGCGAAATCAACGCGCCGTTAGTTGCGAAAGCCATCAGTATGGCTACGGTCACGCCTGGGAGCTCGCTTGCAGTGCACGCCGTGCATCCAGATTTGCCATACTATTTGAAAATCGCACTCGACGACGGCTTTGACGTGATGGTACCCAAGAATCGTTTACTGCCCATTTCACCGCTGTCTGTGCAAGCCATAGCGGAAGCCAAAAGTGCAGATTCGTTTGACATTTTCAACCCCACCGCGTCGTCCTCTTCAGATGACAACGATGAAAGCATTGACGTCATCACGTTGGCGAGCGCGGATGGACGAACCGCCGTATTGGACGTCCGTCACGATTTCGGATTCCTTTCGCGCGCGCCGCGAGTCACGACGCTATCCGCACCAGTTCTGATCATGAATAAATCAGGCGTGGATTTAGTTATCCGCACGAGCACGATTTCGTCCACGTCGGCTGCTGACGATGACGTCGTGGCGTCGACAGTGAAGTTTTGTCAAACGCGGGCGCCGCAGAGCACGCGAGGGATTCAGCTTTTACGAGAATGCGCGATTCGTAAAGCTCCGCGTGAGAACGAAATGCTCTTGCTCGAGCTTGGTATCGCGGCTGCAGCTAAAGATCTCAAGCTTTCTCCAGGAATCAGTGTCGATGAACGTGAGCTCCTTCGCGGCGCCGTTGTCGTTCGCGCGAGATGTCCGGATGAATCCATCTACTCGCTCACCGTACGCATGGAAAGCAGCAGCGCGTCTAAATCATCGGCATTTTCGTCACAAGTCATCATTATTGAGCCGCACTACGTGCTCACGAATCAAACTGGCGATGACGTGCTCATCGCGCAAGCGGCGACGCCAGAATCGAGTGCGGTGACATTGCGCGCGGCGGATGCCAACGTGCCGCTCAAAATGCGCACCGCCGCGAACGATGGTATCGTCTGCATCAAATTACCGAATTCTTCTTGGTCCGCGCCAATACGTTTGCACGGTATTACTGACACTGCTTTGAAGATTCCCATGTACTCATCGGCGCACCCGGATGAGTTTCAGTTACTGAGCTTGCATGCAAACGTATCTACGCTCGGCGTGTCGAAAATTCGAGTCAGCGTGGAATCGCGCGCGCAAGCCGCCATCATTGTTGAAAACGCGAGTGATGTCGACGTCATTGCGTTTCGACAGGCGGGTGCTATGAATGATGACGTTGAGCCTTGGCGTCTGGTGCCACCACGATGCGCGAAACCATTCGCGTGGGCGCGTCCACTCGACGCTCAAAAGCTCAACGTGTGCGTCGTACACAATGGTTCAATTCAAAACGTCGCCTACAGGACGTACGACTTTGAAAACTTGGATTTGTCCACCGCGAGAGAGGTCTTACCTGCGCTTCCAAAACCGAAGATCGATTTAGGCGAAGACGTGATGCAGAATTTAGACATTGATGGCGGCGACGGCGTCTACTTTGACTTTTTACCCGTCGCGCGCGTGCATCGACGAGGCGTGCGCATCATCCGTGTCGACGCAGTATCAGCGACCGCCTTGAAGAAACGTAACAGAGCGACCAAAGGTATGGAGGAGAAGTCCACAGAGATTCGCTTCTCGATGTCCGTCGGCGAATGTAGCGTCGCTCTTGTTGACGCCGCCGCCAGCGAAATCATCAACTGCTCCGCGGGCGGTTTGGGCGTCGACGTCCTCACGGGCGTCAGCGCAGGTGTTTCGCGCGTGGCGCTCGCGATCAATTGGCTTCAAATTGATGATATGAAGACAGGTTCGGCGTTCCCGGTCGTCATGCGCGTGCTGAGTAAAAATCTACGCAAGCATACGTTGTTTTCGATGACCATGGTGACGAAAACGTCAGCCGACTTGGGCGTACGCGTATACCCGTACGTTGATGTCAACTTTGCCCCGCGTCCTATTCAAGTAGCCGCGCACGAGCCTTTAGTCTGGAGGCTCGTGGACTTTGCGCGCGTGTTCGAGCAAGATGACAGCGCAGCTGCGCCGTTGGCTACAAATGAAACGCGACTCGAGCGCGTCGACGTGCCCATCGCCATCGGCACGCTCGCCGTGAGTGCGTTGCACCTACGCCTGCGCTTCCGTTCAGCATTGTATGCGCGCCCTAAACGTGCGATGCCTGCATTTTTGGTTGGTGTATCGTTCGTGAATATCGACAACTCACCATTGCATTTGGAACCGTTTCGCGTCGCCGAAGTTCGAGCGCTCGAACGCGCCTTTTGGACGACAATCAAAGATTCCTACATGCGCCAAGTCGCGCGACAAGCCCTCGCACTTCTCGCGGGCGTAGATGTATTAGACTCGTTCTCGCAAGCCCTTGGGCAAGCTTCGGCGGGCATGGCGCAATTAAGCTTTGACAAGAAGTTTTCGACGTCAATGAAAAAGACGCTCGGCGGCGCTGAAGCGCAAAAGGCCGACTCGATTAAGACTGGTATCACCACGGGCTCTGAAATGCTCGCCAAGGGTGTGTTCCGTGGCGTCACCGGCGTGTTTCAAAAGCCAATCGAAGGCGCGATGAAGGGTGGCGCCGTAGGCTTTGCCAAGGGTGTCGGCAAAGGTTTGGTTGGTGCCGTGACGCAACCGCTCGCCGGTGGATTAGCCGCCGTCGGACGCACCGCCGAAGGCATCGCTGTCGGATTTGACAGCGTCAAATCCACGCTCGGCGTGACCGCGCTCGCGCCACAGCACCGCGTGCGTCATCCGCGCGCTGAGTACGCCGATGGGGTGTTGCGCTCGTGGCAACGCGAATCGTCCGAGGCGCAACGCGCGTTGGCCACCGCCGTTCGCGGGTCGCTCGCGGGCGGCTCCAATCAAGCGAGTCAAGTTTTCACGCACAAGGGTTACTACGCACGCGACAAATACATCGCAAGCTTGGACGTGAATGCAAAAACTACGCTCGTGGTGCTGACGAACGAACGCGTTGTAGCGTTCGAGCGCAAGCCGACACCCGACGGAGATCAATACGTCGCGTTGTGGCACGCCGGGTGGGATGAACTCGCCGACGTCGTCGTCGAAGAGCCCGCGCGGGTGGTGTTGCAATTGAAGGAATTTAGAAAAACACGCGTGTTTGATAAGATGAAAACGGCGCGCGTGGTGCAGTGCACGCCGGCGACGCAGCAAGCGCAAATGCTGGCGGGTATGATTCGTAAAGAACTCGACGCTAGACAAAGCGAGCGTCAATCGTTGTAACAAAGAATATTTCTGTAGTGCTACACAATGTGGCTAAAAGGCTATGATAACAATGCTAGTAGTAATCCTATGATATGGAGGCGCGTAGCGTTAGGCGTGCTGTCGCGAGCGACGCGCGACGACGGAGTACACCAACAGCGCCGCAGACGCCACGGATAACGCGATGAGCGCGCGCTCCATCGACGCCGTGCCGCGCGTGGAAGCCTCCCCATTTGGCGCGGCGGCGGTCGCGTTTACCCGTTCGCGAGCGGTCACCGCCGCCACCTTGGCCGTCACTGACGTCGTCGTCGACGACGACTTTGACGTCTTCCGTAGTTTCGAGGACATGAGATCTTCTATTTCAGGCTCGCCCGGCACCTTCAACGCCAACTGCCCGCACGCGCCGTCGATATCGTCCCCCATAGTGTGCCGCACCGTGGTGAAGATGTCGTACGTTTTCGTCAAAATGTGCATCATGCGTTGCACATCCTCCTTCTTTGGCGGCACGTGCCCCGCGGGCGTGTCCGTGGGATTGAGAGGTATTAAATTTAATATCACCTCTTTGCCTCGTAACAACTCGCCGAGTTGATGCGCGCATCGCTCGTCGTCGTTGACACCACCGAGCACGCAATACTCAATCATCGTCTTCATCTTCGGCCCAGAGGCGAGGTATTCATCTAATGTTCGCATGAGTTCATCGAGCTTGTACGCCGTAGCGGTCGGGACAATCTTCTGTCTTAATTCCTGCGTCGGCGCGTGAAGCGACAACGCCAAACACGTGCCCGGCGCGTCCCTCGTCAACGTGCGCATCCTCGGAATCACCCCCACCGTACTCACCGTAATTTTCGACGAAGCCAACCCAAATCCATCGCGCATGACTCCACACGCCCCAATCACCGCATCGTAATTATTCAACGGCTCCCCCATGCCCATAAACACGCAGTTGCGCACCGTCACGCCCGGCAACGCGTTGGCGTGCGCGAGCTGCTCCACAATCTCCCCCGTCGTCAAGTTCCCAAGCTCCCCGAGCGTACCAGTGGCACAAAACGTACATCCCATCTTACACCCAACTTGTGAACTCACGCACAACGTCACTCGCCCGCCCTTGGCGTGTCGCATCACGCACGCCTCCACGCGATGCCCATCCTCGAGCTCAACAATCATCTTCGTCGTCGCACCATCCTTCGACGAGCTCTCGTGCGCCACTTTCGTGGTAAACAGCACAAACGCGTCATATATCTCCTCCATCACCGCGTTCGGGAGCGTGTTGGCGGGAAATGTCACGTCACGGAGCGTGCGCGCGCCCCGAGCGCTCGCCGCCGCGCACGCCTTGACGACGACTGCGCGGTGTTTCGCGCGCACGTGCGCCGGCGCCGCGCATCGCGTCGCGAGCCAGGCGTCGAGGACGTCGACGTCGAACACTGAGTGCGTCGTGCGCGCGCGCTTGGGCGCCATCGGCGTCGCGCGGTGGCGCCTTCGAGCGCGCGTCGCAAAGAGCGCGGTGATGGAAAAAAACAGATACCCATAACTTTTGCCATGCGACCTTGCTTTGGCGCTCCATATCGTTCCAGCGTCCCGTACTGAGCGTCGTATTTGGCTATCGACGGGATTCGTTCCAAACGCGGTTCCGCGGTGGCGCCACCAGTATTAATTGTTTTTTATTATTTGACCAAGACTTAATACGGAGTCT
>Ga0255769_10001963_pt1 | contig 22713 bp, 32 predicted proteins | sample 041ome_9_FD_179637 | JGI IMG/M metagenome (GOLD analysis project Ga0255769, IMG submission 179637) | Coastal salt marsh microbial communities from the Groves Creek Marsh, Skidaway Island, Georgia - 041413US metaG (version 2) | ecosystem: Environmental > Aquatic > Marine > Intertidal zone > Salt... | reverse complement strand
AAACAGTAGCAGTTGGATACTAAAAGAATGGAGCCAACCTACTGTAGAACGTGCTTGGGGCAGATACACTGTGCTAGACAAGGGCGATGGCTGGCAAGTAAAACAACTAGAGTTTGATGCAGGTAAAGCATTAAGCGACCAACGGCATTTTACACGTTCGGAACATTGGCATGTAGTTGAAGGTAATGTAGAGATTACACTACAGTATGACGGCGAAGAAAAGCACACATATGTTGTTGGCCAAGGTCACAGTTTAGATATACCTGCACTTTGCTGGCATAAAGCAGTTAACAATGACGAAAAGACAGTTCGTGTAATAGAAGTATGGTTAGGTAACGAATTAACGGAGAAAGATATTGAGCGAAGAGATTAAAATAGATCAACCTATTGAACCATTAAAAATATTTGTAGGTTGGGATAGCAGAGAAGATATTGCATACCAAGTGTGTAAAAGCAGTATTGAACAACTTGCTAGTGTTCCTGTTGAAGTTATACCATTGAAGCAAAAAGAACTTCGTAAGCATAAAGTATATACTAGACCAGTAGATGCGTTAGCAAGTACAGAATTTACATTTACAAGATTTCTTATTCCGCATTTAACCGAGTATAAAGGTTGGGCATTGTTTATTGACTGTGACTTTGTTGCTCTCGAAGATGTTAAACTATTGTTTGACCAAGTTGATGACAAATATGCTGTGATGTGCGCTCAACATGATTACACTCCAAAAGAAACTGTAAAAATGGACGGACAAGTTCAGCATATATATCCACGTAAAAACTGGAGTAGTATGATGCTTATTAACTGTGGGCATCCTAGCAATGCAAGTATAACAGCCGAACAAGTAAACAATGTACATAAAACTGGAGCATACTTTCATAGATTTAGTTGGCTAGACGATACAGAAATTGGAGAACTAAGTCACGAATGGAACTGGTTAGTAGGATGGTACAAAGAACCAGAGGATGGATCTCCAAAGTTTTTACACTACACAGAAGGTGGCCCTTGGTTTAAACAATATGAATCTTGCGAATATGCAAGTGAATGGTATAATGCAAAAAGTCGTATGCATGAAGAAATAATCGAAAGTCAAAAAAAAAGATCGGTGATTTAAGATTTAGAGATAGAAAAATAGACGACTTAGATTATCCAAAATATCTTATTGATTATTTTAATGCAACAGTACAGGATATAGTTGATCCTGACAGAGTAGTATACCAGCCGGATAAAATATTAAAAGAAGTTAAGGAAAATAATATGGGCAGAAAAGTACAAGCAATAGCACCAGATACAGAAGATTTTGATTTATCAAAAAAAGGTGTTGAATACGATCCTTATCTTGAATCATTTATTATTGGATGCGGTGGCAAACTTGGCGAATGGGACGCTAAGAAAGGCACTACCAATCCATTAGTTTGTAGAGGCATAGGCGGCACTAGTCGTAAAGCTATTAGGTACTGTCAGCAACATAATATTGATTTTTATACTATTGATACTGGATATATACAAGCTGGTGTCAAAAAAGATTATCATCGAATTACAAAAAACGCTATGCAAAATCTTGGACCTTGTATTCCTAGAGACCACGATAGACTCGGTCTATTAAAATGGAGATATAGAAATCATCGCCCTGGATCAAAAATATTAATAGTTCCACCAAGTGAAAAAGTTATGGTATTTAATGGATATAACTTGGATACATGGATGCAAGAAACTATAGCAGAGATTAAAAAATATACATCAATGGATATTGAAGTTAGACTAAAACCTTCACGTACCGATCGAACTAGTACAAATACTATTCAGCAGGCTATGGAGGATGCATATTGCGTAGTTACTTATAATAGCATTGCGGCCACTGAAGCATTACTTTACGGTGTTCCTGCAATAGCATTAGCACAAAATTCAGCAACAATGTTTTGTAATACTGAAATATCTCAGATAAATGATTTGTATATACCTAACCCTGTCGACATGACTGCATTTGCTGCACATCTAAGTTATTGTCAGTTTACAGCCAAAGAAATGCGTACAGGCATTGCCTGGGAAATACTAAATGAAAGTAGTTAGTTATCTTAAAAGTGTTCCAAGAGCAAACAGCAATGAACAAAAGACATTGTTATTAAAACATTTTGTACAAGGTGTTAATGCAGCAGGCGATACCGGTATACTACATGATGGAGAACACTTAGTAAACTCTGATGTTGGAGTTATACAAGGATGGGTATATGATAAAAAAACTACTCCTCATTTAAAGTTAAGAGACGACATTATTAATCATCAAGCTAAAACAAATAAACATGTTTGCTGCGCCGATGCTAATCTTTTTTTATATGCTAATAAACTTAATCCGCATGGCTATCTACGATATAGTTTTAATGGAATATTCCCTACAACTGGCGAATATTGCGATGCACACGTTGATCCTAATAGATGGAATATTATTAGTAGAGACACTGGCATACAGTTACAACCTACTATTAAAAAAGGAAAGTTTATTGTTCTAATGATGCAACGCAACGGTGGTTGGAGCATGAAAGGGCTAGATGTGCAAGAATGGGCAATACAAACTATTAATCGTATTCGAAAACACAGCGACAGGCCCATTGTTGTTAGAGCACACCCAGGCGACAAAGCGGCACATCAATATTTAAATCATCGTACTTCTCGACTGGCAAAAATAAGAGGCGTACGAATAAGTGAGTTTGGCACACCGCTGGAACAAGACATGCACAAAGCATGGGCAGTGGTTAACCATAACAGTAGTAGCGTAGTAGGTCCTATTATACAAGGGTATCACTCATTTATAACCGATAGTACAAACAGTCAGTGTAGTGATGTTTCGCATGATGATTTCCACAGATTAGAAAGCCCAAAAGAGTTTGACAGAGAAGCATGGCTACAACGTATTAGTATGTTCCACTGGAAATTTGATGAACTGCGCAATGGAACTTGTTGGCGGCATATGCGCAACTACTGCCAATAACTTTCAGTGCGTTTAACTTTCAAGTCTTTTGGTTTGTTGCTTTTCCCAACTTCTTTTCTGTCGCCTTTCAAGTGATCAAAATATTTTCCTAAATCACTGTTAATCATTGGGTGTCCTTCGCCGTTTATTAAATCACCGCTTATGTTAAAAAACGGCACTCGGCTATGTTTGTGTTGTATCTTTTTTCTTACTTCTTCAAATACATAACTATCATGCCATTCTTCCATTTGGAATATTCCATTTTCAGCATCTTGGTACACACGTTCAAACTCTGCTAAAAACTCTTGTGCTGCATCTGTTTTAAGATTTAGCCCGTAAAACCCGCACTCGGGCCACTTCTTTCCTCTGCCTAAATAACTCATCCAAGCACGTTTGGGTGTAAACTTTTGCAAGTCCATTAATAATGCAGGCGAGTGTACATACGTATCAGCATCTAGCCAAACAAGCCAATCTGTATCGCAACGTTGTGCAGCATCAAATACTGCATATACTTTGTTGGCAAATCGTATTGCATTCCATTTAAACTCTTTATGATGATCTCTTGGACGCCTTTCAGGCCATGGACATTTTCCATTTGCTTTAGGCACATCTTTCCATTTGTTTTTAAATGCAACTAGTTTTGGAAGTGTTGCATGATGATCCATAATGTGTATACGTGGATCATCTGTAACAGGAACACAGTCTTCTGCATACAGATAAAGTTTTATTTGTTGATCAATGTTTTTACTAAAACTGTCAACAAAGCGTTGCCCGTATAAATCTAATACAGGCTTGTGGAAAGTTGATACAAAAGAAATTGTTGTCACGGGCTAATCCTTGTTAAATAGTGTACTAGGATATTTAACAATGAACTTTAATTTATGGACACAATATGGCGCACAAAATTCAACCCCTGTTTTCGATGCTTTTAGACAAGGTGCTAATGCACTTGGGCACACTTGTAGCGATAATGCTAGTAATAATGGCATTGATGTTATATGGAGTGTATTATTTCACGGTAGGATGGCTCCTAACGCACGTATTTGGAATGAAAATCAACAGACCGGCAAACCAACAATCGTATTGGAAGTGGGTGGAATCAATCGAGGAACAACATGGAAGGTGGGACTAAATGGCATCAATAGAGATGCTTACTTTGGGCCTAATAGTAATAACAGTGATCGCTGTTGTCTACTCGGTCTATCTCTAAAGCCGTGGCGAGACAACGGCGAGTATATACTAATATGCGGGCAACATGATAAAAGCCTACAGTGGCAAGGCATGCCACGTATGAGTAACTGGGTGATGAATACTATAGATGAAATACAAACATATACTGATATGCCTATAGTTTTTCGACCACATCCAAGATGCCCGTTGCCGGACATTGAAAGACAGTATAAAAATGTTTATAGAGATCAGCCTCAAAAACTATTGAATACGTATGATGATTATAATCTATCATTTAACAAAGTTCACGCTGTTGTAAGTTGGAGTAGTAATCCCGGGCCATTGGCTATACTAGCTGGCATACCAGTATTTTCTGGGCCAAGCAGTCTTGCGTATGATGTTTCAAACACTGATTTTAAAAATATAGAACATCCAAGGAGGCCAAACCGTAAGCAATGGCTAAATGATTATGCTCACACCGAATATACTCTTGATGAAATATCTCAAGGATTGTCACTGAAAAACTTGACTAGTAGGTTGTAATATGTTATATTGTTTGTATGAACTTAGAAAATGTACTCCATAAACTATTATACGAAGTTAACATAGAAACGCCTGCTCGTGCTATTTTAGAAAGTATATGTCAACAAACACAAAAAGATGTTGCATTAACTGATAGACAATATGCATTGGTTTTAGAAAAGCTAAAACCATTTGAATCAGAGTTGGATAATATTTCTATAGAAGATTTACCAACACGTATGCCGTTGAGATCTGTTAATAGAGAAAAATATATTATTATTATTGATGGAGAAAGTATTCCTGGTCGACCACGGTTCAAACCATCGTCGAAAGATTCTACATGGATCAAGGTGAGATTTCCGTTTAATAAAAAAGATATAGTAAAAATACAAAGTTTAAATATACCAAATCGAGAATATTTTCATGTTCGCGGATCGCACGAACACTTTTATAAACTAACACCAACTAATGCGTTTAAAATACTCAGCGCATTAGAAGAACGTAGTTTTAAAACTGATGAAATAATAGTTGAATATGTTAACAAAGTTAAAAATATATTAGATGATAAATCAAAGTATAGTTCGTCATTTGAAAATGTATTAAACAGAATGGATACAACAGAACGCGAATACATAAAAAGTCTAACACCTTTACAACAAGCTGATCGTTCATTAAGATACGGCTATTCAAATGATAACATTGATTCTCTAGACTTAACTGAAATGATTGCTTATAGAACAAGTTCGTCTGTACCAGCAGACCCTCAAACATGGACAATGAGTGATATTGCAAATAGTATTAATGTACTCAATCGGTTTCCGTTGATTGTTACAGTTGATGAAGATGATTGTCATCAACAACTTATTGAAGCTCATCAAGCATTTTTACCATATGTTGATAGTAGTTTGCAATCGGTTATGTTTAGAGTAGATTCAAGTGATACAAAAAACTTAGAGTTAAATGCATATGTAAAAAATCAAAAGTTAAATAATTGGGTTGACAACAACACAAAAATAGTATATATTAAAAAGAACAAACTACCTAAGACTTTATTGAGTTCTAGTTTTTTACCTATTTGTTGTTTAAGTAAATCTAGCATACGCTCACGTAGTAATGTAAAGTATTATGTAGATATAAACTGCGACTGCATTATATATAATGATAATCATGTAGGTCTTTTTGGGAGTTATGCCAGTGGCAAGTTGTAAACTGATAATCGAAGATGAAGTAAACATTAAGATAGAAGGACTTGATGTAGACGTTAGACGCAAACTGTCTAATGCACTAAAGTTTGAAGTACCATATGCAAAACACATGCCACAATACAAACTCGGACGTTGGGACGGCAAGGTTGCTTTTTTTGGTATTGGCGGCACTGGTTATGTTAATCATCTTGATGTTGTACAAGAAGTGCTCTCTAAAAATCGTGTACAGATTGTAGACATTGAAGACAGACGACATCCAATACAGTTAAACTTTACTCCAGTAACAGAAAGTTATTGGGCAGACCAAGGCGTACAATGGCCGGAAGGTCATCCTGCAGAAGGCGAAGACATTATTCTTCGAGATTATCAAGTTGAGGCAATCAACAACTTTTTAAACAATCCACAGAGCTTGCAACAGATTGCTACTGGTGCAGGTAAAACTATTACTACAGCAACGCTGTCACACATAACTGAGCCGTATGGTAGAAGTCTTGTGATTGTTCCTAACAAGAGCTTAGTAGAACAAACAGAAGAGGACTATATTAACTGCGGTCTCGATGTAGGGGTGTACTTCGGAGACAGGAAGAACTTAGGTAAGACTCACACTATATGCACTTGGCAGAGTTTGAATATTCTAGACAAGAAGCATAAGGACGGAAGCGCAGTGTTATCACTGGCCGAATTCTTAGAAGGTGTAAGCACTATTATTGTCGACGAAGTACACCAAGCCAAAGCAGAAGTTCTTAAGAACTTGCTTACTCGCAACCTACGTAATGCACCCATACGTTGGGGACTAACTGGCACGGTGCCTAAAGAGAAGTTTGAGTTCGAAAGTATTCACGCTAGTCTTGGTCCAGTGATTGGCAATATTAGTGCAAAAGAATTACAAGACAAAGGTGTATTATCACAATGTCATGTTAATGTAGTACAACTAATAGATACAGTAGCACATGCAGGCTACCAAGAAGAATTAAAATATTTAACAACAAATACAGCACGTTTAGAATATATAGGCAAACTATTAAATACAGTAAAAGACTCAGGCAATACACTTATACTAGTAGATAGAATTAGTGCAGGTGAAGCACTAGCAGAACTGATACCAGGCAGCACATTTATAAGCGGCGCTGTTAAGAACAAAGACAGAAAGGAAACATATGACACGATTCGCGAAGGAACTAATGAAGTCATTATCGCAACGTATGGAGTCGCCGCCGTCGGCCTTAACATTCCACGTATTTTTAATCTTGTTCTCCTTGAGCCTGGTAAGTCTTTCGTGCGTGTTATACAAAGTATTGGTAGAGGCGTAAGAAAGGCAAAAGATAAAGACTTCGTACAAATATGGGATCTTACAAGTACGTGTAAGTTTGCGAAGCGACATCTAACTCAGCGTAAAAAGTTTTACAAAGAAGCAGAGTATCCATTCACAATTGAGAAAGTAGATTGGAATAAATGAATATACTTACATTAGAAAATAAAAGTTTTAACTTAAATAGTTTGCCAGAAGAAGTAGACGACACTATGCGATTTAGTGTGTTAGATAACAGTAGTCCACAAGATCCTGATTTCTTTTATGTACCATTAATCTTTTTAGAAAGTTTTAATAGTCCGGCAGCAGTTATAGAAATTAATGGACATCAAGTTACTATGCCATTGGATTGGTGTATTGCTGTTGGATGTAGTGAAGCCGGCAGTGATTTAGAAGTATTGCCGATTACAAGTTTAAATGAACGTGGATTTGAATCTTTTTTGTTCAATCCACTAACTAGTTTTCAGCCAGGATTTGGTAGCATTGAGATAGTAAATTTCTATAACGATGTTAAATGGTATTTTCCTAAAATGAAAAACGGACAACTTTTAAGTGTTCCGATTACAGAAGGAGAAAATCCTCTATGTGCATTTTTTGTTAAGGATATAAGTAGACAGTGTGAGATAATAGATTTTGGAAAACTTTTATAACAGATATCATAGATATATAGATCTTCCTTTTGAAATTAAAAAACCAGATCTATTTGATACTAATCAAAAAACTGTAATGCAACAGCATTTGCCCAATCACTACGATCAAAATATGGTAGATTTCTTAGCACAGTTTGATATGAAGTTGTTGATGATTGAATGTTTTTATACTCCGCCAAACGGCGGCAAGGTACCAATACATACAGACTTTTATCATTACGAAACTGAATTTGTAAAGATAAATCAAACGTGGGGACCTGAAGATGGCGAAATAATATGGTACAAAGCAGATAAAACTTTTGAATATACAGTTAAGCCTGGTGTAAATACAAAAGGCGACGAAAGCATAATATACAATGATGAAATTACAGTATTAACAGCATCACCAAAAGATTGTACAGTATTGCATAGAGCTAATACAAATAAACCTAGTATTGTAAATACAGGTGTATTGCATGGTACACTTAATCCAGGAAACCAGCCACGATGGACAGTATGCTTTCAACCAGTTTGGGATATTGAAACAGAACAATATGTTAGCTGGCACGAGGCAATAGAAATATTAAAGGAGTATATAGCATAATGGGAATAAAAGCAGGAAAGATTTGGGGCAACACAGAGTTGATCCATGCAAACGGTGTACTAGAGTTTCATCGTATTGAATTCAACAAAGGTTACAAATGTTCGGAGCACGAACATAGATTTAAATGGAATGGCTTTTATGTAGAGTCAGGACAGATGATTGTTCGTGTGTGGCAAGATGATCAAGGCTTAGTTGATGAAACTATTCTAAACGCAGGCGACTTTACACAAGTCAAGCCCGGTAAAATTCATCAGTTCGAAGGACTAGAAGACGGTGTCGCTTTTGAACTGTACTGGGCTGAATTTAATCACGATGACATTGTTCGTCGTACTAGCGGCACCGAAGTAAAAGGAAAGAAGTAAAATGGATATTATTTTAATGGCAGTAGTGTTTTCAGCACTAGTAGGCTATTGGGCTAACAACTGGGGACGCAATGGATGGCTTTGGTTTGTAGTTGCACTACTCATCTCACCGTTGATCACAGCAATCATTTTGGTAGTTATGGGTCGCGACGGAACAGCAAAATCAGAAAAAGATTCTGCTGACATTGAAGCAGAAGCTCAACGCCTTGCAGCTATCGAGAAGCGCAAAGCAGAGTTAATGGACAAGTAATCTTGGCTAAGTTGATTCCGGGACAAGCGTTAATCTATGAGCGGGCAAACGGTGTTTTGTATGCCCGCTATAGAGATCCTCCACTCAATGAAATAGCAAGATGGATAGTTGGCGGCGACCCAGATGCTGTTAGTAGAGCAACTGGAGATATGTTTAGTTGGAGTGAATGGCAAGATATGCATCTTACAGCTGATTCTAATCCTGCATTAAAGAAACAACTTGACAGATTGCTTGTAATGTACTATACTGTTAAGGATAGTAATAAGGATCAAGTATGAGAATTATCGCAGGACCATGCCAGCACGAGACACTAGCACAATCAGCAGAGATTGCTAAAGAATGCAAGCGTGTATGCGACAAGTACGGCATAGAATATATCTTCAAGGCTAGTTACGACAAAGCTAACCGTACAAGTGCAAACGGCGAACGCGGACAAGGACTGTACGCAACACTGTTTGACTTTCGTGAAATCAAAAAAACACTTGGAGTAAAAACTCTCACAGATGTACACGATGTGCGCCAAGTGCATACTATTAGAGACGAGTTTGATGATGCAATCGATGTACTACAGATTCCTGCATTCTTATGTAGACAAACTGATCTAATACAAGCAGCCTGTGCTACAGACAAAGTTGTAAATATCAAAAAAGGACAGTTTCTTGCACCGTGGGACGTAAAAGGTATCCTTTCAAAAACAGAAGGTGCTAAAGAAGTATGGATAACAGAAAGAGGAACTAGCTTTGGATATAACAATCTTGTGGTCGATTTTAATGGTATGCAGTACATGCTTGATAACTTTAGCGTTCCGATCGTATTTGACGCAACGCACTCAGTACAAAAACCTGGAGGGGCCGGTGAATCGTCTGGCGGTAATCGTGATTACGTCCCAGGTCTTGCTCGTGCTGCCGCTGCTATGGGCATTAGCAACTTCTTCTTAGAAGTACATGCCGACCCAGACAATGCGCCTAGTGACGGTCCTAATATGTTACGACTAGAAGACTTTGAAGATACAGTAAAGCAGATTAAAGTAATCAGCGATGCTGCTAGAGGATGGAGTTGGCTATGACCACAGCAATATTAATACCTGCTAGATACGCTAGTACAAGATTTCCTGGCAAGGTTATGGCACCGTTAAACGGTGTGCCTATGATAGAACACATTTACAACAAATGTGCTGCTACAGGATTAGACACATATGTGCTAACCGACGATCAAACGGTATATAATTATCTTGGTGCAACTAAATGTCTTTGGACCACAGAAGCGGAAAACGGCACCGAACGTTGTATGCAAGTAATCGACAAAGTATTAGAATACGATCGTTACATAAATGTACAAGGCGACATGCCTGATATTACAGAAGATATCATTCGTGCAGTTGAAGCAGAACTACAACGCAGCGATGTAGCAACTGCATATACTACAATGGATTTTAACTTGCGAAGTGATCCAAACTGTGTTAAAATGATACATAATAGAGGTAGGGCACATTGGTTCTTAAGAGCTAGTTTGCCATACGGAGATCATCACTTAGGTATTTACGGATACAACAGAGAAGTAAAGGCAATGTACAATGCAAGCACCAAGTATACAGAAGAAACATTAGAACAACTTGAGCAACTGCGTTGGATACAAAATAGTATTAGGATTGGTGTTGTTGAAGTTGAGTTTGATGGCATTGAAATAAATTCACCCCAAGATCTAAAAGATTGGCACATTAAAAATGAGATACGAAATAACTAAAAGCGATCAAGCAGCAATAGATGAATGGTTATCCAAGGGAAACAAAGTAGAAGTATGCCCTCCTGGAGCAAAAACTGAACAAGACGATATTGTATACACTTGGGGCAAGAAAAAGAAACCAGCAGAAAAGAAACCAGCGGATGCCAAATAAAGAACTGGACTTGTTTAAAGTATTAATACCAGCAATCGATAACAACATGAAAGAGTTATACGATGCTGCTAGTGATGTTGGCAGAAAAGATATCAAAGGCGACCTGTGGAATCTCAATCGATATATTAGTAGTGTTAAAGGTAACTATGAAAAAACTGCACTAGCAGTGTTCAAAGTCAACGAATACTACAACAAAAACTGGAATGTACTAGGTGGCACCAATCATATCAAACTGCAATGGCAGTTGTTGTGTGTAGCAGGTAATACAGGAAAACAACAGTTCCATCCTTGGATAGGACTCAAGAAAAAGAAAGACGATAGTAGTAAAGAAGTAAAACTATTATCGCAAATATATCCTAATATGAAACTTGATGAGGTTGAAACACTTGCTAGAATATCTACAAAAAAAGAAATCAAGCAACTTGCAAACGATCACGGATACGAAAAAGTTGACATCTAAATATACATGTGAATATTGTAATAAAAGTTATTCAAAAGAAAGTACTCTTATTGCCCATATGTGTGAGCCTAAAAGACGTTGGCTACAAAAAGATGAAAAGCGAGTAACTATTGGATTTTACGCATTTCAAAGATTTTACAAGTTAAGTGCAGGTAATAAAAAAGAAAAAAGCTATGACGAGTTTGTTAAAAGTAGTTTCTACAATGCATTTGTTAAGTTTGGAAGTTTTGTTAACAACGTAAGACCGCTGTATCCTGACAAGTACATTGACTATGTTGTTACTAGTAATGTAAAACTTGATCATTGGTGTAGAGAAGAAATGTATGAAAAATACGCCAACGAACTTATTCGCAAAGAAGGCGTCCAAACTGCTCTCGAACGTAGTATTGATACTATGGTAAACTGGGCAAAAGAAAATAGTAGTTTGTACAATCATTACTTTGAACACGCAAGTACAAATAGAATTACTTGGGATATTAGAGATGGAAAAATATCTCCATGGCTGGTACTAAATTGTAAAACAGGCAAAGCTGCACTAAATAACTTTAATGACGAACAGTTAACTATGTTAGGTACAGTACTAGAGCCAGGACACTGGGCAATGAGATTTAAACGCAACCCAAATGATGTTGATCTAGTAAGACAGGTTGTGAAAGAAGCTAAGTTATGAAAATATTAATATTTGGATTACCAGGCAGTGGTAAATCAACATTGGCAAAACCATTTGCAGAACTAATCGGCGGCGTACATATCAATGCAGATGTTGTTAGAGAAAAATACAAAGACTGGGATTTTAGCAAAGAAGGTAGAGAACGCCAGGCATTTCGTATGAGTATGATTGCAGATGGCGTTGTATCTGCTGGAAGGGTTGCTGTATGTGACTTTGTGTGTCCTACTGAAGAAACTCGTAAAAAGTTTGATGCAGACTTTACTGTGTGGATGGATACTATCAAAGAAGGCCGTTACGAAGATACAAATGCAATATTCGAAACACCGGATGTTGTAGACTATCGTGTTAGTGAATGGTTTACAGATACTCATAATACATTAATGCTTGCTGTAAAAAGATATCAGCAATGGAGAGAGAAAAATGTTTGATTGGAAGAAGCCAACCACACAAATGCTAGGACGATGGCAACCCTGGCACGATGGTCACACTGAACTATTCAAACGTGCAATGGAAAAAACTGGTCAAGTTATTATTATGTGCAGAGATGTTCAAGGTGAGGATGCAGGACCTGGCCAAGATGACAATCCATTTGATTACTATGTAGTTAGAAACAATATTATTACAGGATTAAAACAAGTTGGATATACATTGCACAAAGAATACGAAATAGCAAAAGTACCAAACATTGTAGATATTAGTTATGGACGCAGTGTAGGATATTCATTTACCGAACATGACTTGGGCAAAGACATACACGATATTAGTGCTACTAAAATAAGAAAACAAATGAGAGAAGAAGGTAAACTCTAATGCCGGATATTGACATCGACTTTGCTGATCGCAGTGTTATCTTATCTAAGATACAACACCGTGTGGCAAAACTTGATACAGGAAAGAAGCACAACACTGGTGTGTATGTAACCGAGTGTCCGCATAATCCTATTGATAACTTGAGTACTATTGATTACAAGACAGCAGAAGATAGAGGCTATTTCAAACTTGACTTTTTGAATGTAAACATTTACAACAATATCAAAGACGAAGATCATTTAACAACACTAATGAACAAGGAACCCGAATGGAGTCTTTTACAACACGACGATTTCACAAATCTTATCTTTCATATCTCCGGACATGGGGAAATCCTACGCAAAACAAAGCCACAAAGCGTAGAACAATTAGCAGCAGTGTTAGCGATGATTCGGCCTGCCAAACGCCATCTTGTCAACGAAACTTGGACAACGATATTAGAAAGTGTGTGGGTCGCACCCACTGACGGAAGTTACTTCTTTAAGAAAGCACATGCTGTTAGTTATGCTGCGGCGTGTGTTGTGCATATGAATTTAGTATGCGAACAACTTAACGAGCAGGCTTCCGCATAACTTGAACGCTTTTGCGTTTAATACGTTTTATAGTTAGATTGTTTAGATTAACACACGGGCCAACAATAACCTTAACATCTTTGGTATTCATGGTCATTAAACTATAGCTAATATCTTGTATTTCTTTACGTAAGAAAATATTAATAGGAATCATCCTATTCGACTCCCACCACCATATTTCACCAAGTTCGATTAATAGCTCTTTATGTGCAGACGTTTTAAGTTTGGTGTATAGATACATAGTTGTTACTGTTACATCTTGATTAACAATGATTCCTACATATTCATTGCCGCCGTATGCTACTACACTTAGAAAAGGAAATTTTTGTTCTATATCTTTTAATAACATACCATAAATACTTATATAAAAAAGGTCCCGCCGATGCAGAAAACTTATAGATATTTAGCAAAGAACCAAGTTACCATCGTTGCCAATCTGGCAGGATTCATAACGGAGTATAGACCAGTGTATCAAAAAACCCTAAACGTTTATCGAGGTATAGACAACTTACTACATTTTGAAGTTAAAAATCATGATCAAAAACCAGTTAGCCTACAAGGATACACCCCCAAGTTTATGATGTTTGATGAAAATAATAACCTAGTTGTTGAACATGATGGAACCGTATTAGATGATGTAGTATCTAAAACTACAACCGCAGCTGAAAGTGCAGCAGATACAACACTTGAATTTAGTAGTACAAGTGGCATTGCAGTTGGTCAAACTGTTACAGGAACGTATATCAAACGTAATACTTTAGTAAGTGCAATAGCAGGAAATACAGTAACACTAAACAAAAGTTCTTCTGCTGCTGTTCCAGCTGGTACTAGTATTACATTTCAAACAAATACACAAAAAGGCGTATTTACTGTAAATGTAACTGAAAACGATTTATTAAATCTAAAACAACAGTATACCAAATATGCAATCTATCTTGTAGATACTACAGGCGCCAAAACACTAACATACAGCGAAGCACATTTTGAAGCAAAAGGAACTATGTTTATCGATGGGTTTGCATTTCCAGGCCCATTAGATACTTACAGCATAACTGGTTTTGTAAGCGATCAAAAATCACCAACTGATTGGAGTACTGAAAGTTTGGATGCACAGCCAGGACTTAATGGCAACATTGCATTGCATACAGCAGCATTATACACAAATGAGTTTGCTGGAGATATTGTAGTACAGGGTACATTGGAAAATCAAGTAACATTGAATACAACATGGGCAAATATTACTACAGTAACACTAGACGGAACTGAAACAGAACCAACTCCTGTAAACTTCAACGGTGTGTTTAGTCACTTGCGTTTTTATACCGAAACAGATCCAACAGATAAGATATCAAAAATACTTGTTAGAAACTGATTGACAATCTGGATACTGATGCTATAATAATAGTATGAGTATTGTATCCGACACAATCACAGCACACTTGCCTGGAAAGCGTAAAACTACACCTAGTGGTTGGACCAGCTTCAATGCACCTTGCTGTCATCACAATGGCGATAGTGCAGACAAACGTGGGCGTGGCGGACTTATCTCTGAAGGCGATACTGTTAGCTATCACTGCTTTAACTGTGGATACAAAGCAAGCTGGCAACCAGGCAGACCGGTGTCGCACAAGCTACGTAAGCTACTACAATGGCTTGGTTGTAGTGATGATACAATAACGAAGCTAACGTTTGATGTGATGCGTATAAACGAAGGCGTTGAAGTAGCAGAGCGTAAGATAGAGCTGCCTACATTTGAAACTGTACCATTGCCGCCAGACGCAGTTAAGATTGCAGACATTACAGAGTTTAACAAGTTTAGTATGGCTATACTTGAATATATGGCTACACGTAATCTAAACTTAGATGATACTGATTACTATTGGAGCCCTAGTCTAGCATATCGTGATAGACTTATTATTCCATTCTACTATGAAAAACGTATTGTAGGATGGACTGCTAGAACTATCGCAGCAGACAAGAAGCCCAAGTATCTTATGGAAGTACAGCCTGGATTTGTTTATGGATTAGACGAACAAGGCTACAACAAAGTGTTTGCTATTGTTTGTGAAGGACAAGTGGATGCACTACACGTTGACGGGTGTGCATTAGGCGGCAGTGAAATCAATGATGCACAAGCATTGCTGATTAATAGATTAAATAAAGATGTTATTGTAGTTCCTGATCGAGATAAAGCAGGCAGCAAACTAGTTGAACAAGCTATTGAACTAGGATGGCAAGTAAGTTTGCCTAACTGGGATATGGACATAAACGACATTGGCGATGCTGTACAACGTTATGGAAGACTATATACATTATACAGTATTGCCAGTGCTGCCGAAAGCAGCACATTAAAGATTAGATTGAGAGCAAAAAAATGGTTTACCTAAAAAGGATTCGGGACATTATCATATGGCCTTACACACGTATCAAAGAAGAAATACGTTTTAGAAAACGTTTGAAAGAACTACGCAAGAAGGACCCGTTTATTTACAAATGAGATATCGTATATTATTAGTAGCACTTGAAGCAGAACTGCCTTACAAACTTGCACCCAACGATTACAAAGTAGTGTACACAGGTGTAGGCAAAGTAAATGCAGCATTTGCAGCCACACAAGCTATTGCAGAAGCACACAGTTTAGGATTTCATCCTGAAGTATACAACTATGGCACAGTTGGAAGCTGTCAAGCGGAGTTAAAAGGCATACACCGTATTACCAAGTTTGTACAGCGTGATATGAATGCCGAACCACAAGCACCAAGAGGTGTTACTCCGTTTGAAGCAGGCTTGCCGTACTTGGATTTTTCGCCCGATATGACTCCTAGTCTAACACTAGGAACAGGAGATCAGTTTGTACATGAACTCGGACGTTGGTTGTTGGACAATAAAATAGATGTAGTTGATATGGAAGCCTATGCTATTGCACTTGTATGCAAACGTATGAATGTACAGTTTACTTGTTATAAATATATAACTGATTATGTAGGCACACCACACCAAGCAGATACTTGGCAAAAGAATGTAGCCAATGGCGTACAAGAGGTATTGCAGCTACTATGATTACTTGGGGTATCAGTGCTAATAGTCATGACGCAGCACTAGCAGTGTTTACAGATGACGGGTTAGAGTTTGCTAGTCACAGTGAACGCTTTAGTGGTGTTAAGAACGATGCACATCTCAATAAAGAGATAGTTAACTATGCAAGACAATGGGGAGAGCCTAATGAAGTTATTTGGTACGAGAGACCTGGTCTCAAAACTCTTAGACAGTTTAGAGCAGGTCAAGGACTTCGGTTGGGTGAAAACAATATTAGTCGTTACCTTGGATCTTATGGGATACATGCTCCTATTCGGTATACTGATCATCACCTTGCCCATGCTGCTGCCGGGTTTTATACTAGTCCTTTTACAGAAGCCACTGTTGTTTGTATTGACAGTATTGGAGAGTTTGATACACTCACTATCTGGAACGCTGACAAAGAAACAGGACTCAAACGTATCTATAGACAAACGTATCCACACTCCGTGGGACTATGGTACTCAGCGTTCACACAAAGACTGGGACTAAAGCCACAGGAAGACGAATACATCCTCATGGGTATGGCAGCGTATGGAGACCCCCTAAGGTTCTTCAACGAAATACTACACGAATTTTTTCACCCTATTGACCACGATAGCTTCAAACAGATGTTTTTCAACAAGCCTACTATTAAGCTCAAGCACAACTTGCACCGAGGGTGTAGCTGGTGGAGACCAGACCTTACCACTGAACAGGATATGTTTGACATAGCTGCTGCTACCCAAGCGGTTTATTCGTACCTACTCAAGTATATCAGCAACTGGGCTAGGTGGAAATCTCCATCGGGTAACCTAGTATTGATGGGAGGGTGTGCGCTAAACTGTAGTGCCAATGGCAGCATCAAGAGCGATTGGAACGATATGTATATAATGCCCAACCCGGGTGATGCAGGCAGTGCTATAGGGTGTGTACTAGCACACAAAAAACAACACATGCCTATGCCACATATGTACACAGGGTACAACATAGAAGGAGAATATCCAGTTGAAGAAGTATTACATGAGTTGCTTACTACTGGTATTTGTGGTGTTGCCAGCGGCCGTGCTGAGTTTGGACCCAGAGCCTTTGGTAATCGCTCCCTCCTTGCAGACCCCCGCGGAACCGATATCAAAGATAGAGTTAACACCATTAAGCAAAGACAGAAGTTTAGACCATTTGCACCAGCAGTATTGGAGGAACATGCGTCTACCTATTTCGACGGATATGTCAGCCCCTTTATGCAATACACTGCAACTTGCACAGATCCTGGACTACCTGCAATCGTCCACGGGGACGGCACCTCTCGGGTACAGACAGTTTCTGCAAATCAAAGCGTGGGCTTTAGAAAACTGTTAGAACGTTGGTATGAAGAAACAGGATGCCCTATACTATTAAACACTAGCCTTAACATCAAGGGCATGCCTATGGTTAACAACGAACAAGACGCACGAGACTTTGCGTGGCATTATGGAGTGAAAGTATTCACATGATTACAGAAGAAGCAGTAAGAGAAGCACTTACAGAAGTATACGACCCTGAGATAAGCCTTAGTGTACAAGAACTTGGATTGATCTACGAAGTACATTGTGAAGGCACACATGTACACGTTAAACACACACTAACAAGTATGATGTGTCCGTTTGCTGACGAGATATGCGAAGGCATTGAAGAAGCAGTGGGTGGACTAGACGGCGTTGAAACAGTAAATAGAGAACTAGTATTTGATCCGCCGTTTAGTGTTGAAATGGTTCCTGAAGAAACAAGAATGTTAATGGGCTGGTACTAATGCACGGCTGTTGCAACAACGTAATACAATCACAAGGCAAACAAATAATCGAGTTTGACAATCACAAGTTTTGTGTTATAATAAGATATTGTAAGACATGTGGACAAGTAAAATCGCAATCTCATATCACGGAAGCAAAGAATGACAACTAGACAGAACACAGATTATGGATATGATATACAAAAAGTGTATCTTGAAATGTTTATGACAGACGCTGAGAGCTTTGTTCGCTGTCAAGGTGTGTTTGAACCCGAAGCATTTGATAGACGATTGATTGAACCAGCAAAGTTTATCAAAGGCTATGTAGATGAACACAGTGCATTGCCTACGTTTGATATGGTAAACGCTGCAACACAAAGCGATCTAAAGCATCCGGGCGACTTAGCTGAGAATCACTATGACTGGTTGTTGCAAGACTTTGAAACATTTAGTAAACACAAAGCACTAGAAAGTGCCATTCTTAAAAGTGCCGACTTGTTAGAGAGTGGAGAGTACGGCGCATGTGAAGACTTGGTCAAAGCAGCAGTACAGATTGGCTTGCAAAAAGACTTGGGCACAGACTACTTCTTAGATCCAAAAAGCAGACTAGAAGCAATCAAAGACAAGAACGGCCAGATCAGCACAGGCTGGCCAACACTAGATAAGAAACTGTTTGGCGGCTTTAATAGAGGCGAGCTCAACATCTTTGCAGGCGGTAGTGGTAGTGGTAAGAGTTTGTTCCTAGCCAACATGGGTGTGAACTGGTGTTTGCAAGGACTTAACGTAATGTACTTGACATTTGAGCTTAGTGAGAACTTGGTTAGTATGCGTCTTGACAGTATGGTATCAGACATTCCTAGTAGAGATATTTTTAAAAGCATTGATGATGTACAACTTAAAGTTAAGATGATTGGCAAGAAGAGTGGTGCGTTCCAAGTCAAGTATATGCCATCGGGCAAGACTGCAAACGATGTACGTGCATACTTGAAAGAGTATGAGATAAAAACAGGCAAGAAGATTGACGTACTACTGATTGACTATTTGGATCTTATGCATCCTATTGGTACAAAGATCAGTGCAGAGAACTTGTTTGTTAAAGACAAGTATGTATCAGAAGAACTACGCAACTTGGCAATGGAACTTAATACTATCTTTGTTACAGCGTCACAGTTGAATCGTAGTGCTGTTGAAGAGATTGAGTTTGACCACAGTATGATCTCTGGAGGTATATCTAAGATCAACACAGCAGACAACTTGATTGGTATCTTTACAAGTAGAGCAATGCGTGAAAGAGGACGTTATCAGATCCAGCTTATGAAGACACGTAGTAGTAGTGGCGTTGGTATGAAGGTTGATTTAGATTTTAATGTAGACAGTTTGCGCATCACAGACTTGGGTGAAGATGATCAAGGCGACTATAGCAGTGCAAATTCACAAACCAGTGGCAGTAATGTACTCAGTCAAATACAACGCAACAATCAAACTACAGAAGAACCCAACAAAGGCGCTAGTGTTGGAAAGATACGTGCAGAAGCAGACAGTACAGCACTGAGGAGTTTCTTAGGACAACTAGGCAATGAATAAAGTTGCAGTGTTTGGAGACAGCTTTGCAGATCCAATGTGGCCTGACAACAACGGCAAAACCAGTTGGGACACTGCTTGGCCACAACTGCTGAAACAACACAACACTGTGGATAACCTAGCTTCTAGTGGAACTGGACCTGATTGGAGCCTTAGTAAACTAACCGACTATATATTACACAACAATACCAAACACACTGATCTAATCTTTATATCCAGCAGCATAGAACGTTTGGATCTCAACTGCTACAATCATCCTAGCGAACAAGTGCATTTGGGTAGAATAGCCAGTGGCGAAATAAGACACAAGAGTCAGCTGTTTGCTAGAAATGCAGTTGATTGGTACATGACAGACAACTGGCAACTGAATAGACAGATCATGTACTTGGGTGCAATCAGTGTACTAGCACATCATTTTAGACGGGTGTTGTATTGGCCAGCACTAACACTGCTAACAGACACACTACAACTGTGTAGCAGCAACATTACTGTGCCCAATGTAGGATTGATGCAGTTGAGCAAACTGGATGATCCCAGCTACAACGGGCAAGGACTTGATGCCAGAGTCAACCATTTTCACCCACACAACCACGAATACATACATCAACAGATACTACAATGGCAAACACAGGGTACAAACATCTCAACAGATGGCATTACCAGCGTCTAACATCAATAGCTCTATTGGGACTGTACAAATCATAGCGCACTTCATTGTTTTGATTCCCACCTAGTATGATCCAATACTCTCTACCGTTGTGTGTTTGTGTGTCAACATAAAATCCAACATGTCCTTGCCATCCTTGATTGCCTCTTGGAAACACCACAACATCACCACGTTGTATGAGTGCAGGTTCTACACGCTTGCCCCAATAGAGAAAACTTCTTGCCATAAGCGGAGGATATCGAGTTTGATTGTTGAGAGTTGGAATACCGTCTAACTCTAACACACTATTGACAAATGCTGCACACCATTCTGTTCGCACAGGATCTACATCTAATAGTTCTTTTAGTTCTGCTCTGTGTATTCGTTCGTCTAACCCAATATAAGGCTGTGCTGTTACAACACTATCACTTTCTTGTGCTACACCACATGCGGCCAACAGTACTAAACTTATACATACTAAATTTCTCATATTGTACTTATGCCAGAAAAGCCCGAAGGGCACAGCGCCGCCAAAGCCGCAAAGCGGTAGTGCGCAAAAAATTACCCCATAGGAGTACCTATGTACTATTCGCATATACAAAAAGAAAAACTACAACACCGTGTCATACGGTAGCTAACGAAGTGCCGTACGGTGCCTAACGAAGCGGTTACAAGTTTTATAGGATTATTTGCACACAGTAACAACTCACGATGCTCTTTTTATACTGGATAGCGTTTATAACTCTACGCAAATGGACTATACTGTCCATCGGGTGTATACTGTGTGCTAAAGGTATTTATACTCAAAGTCTACACTGTTGTACTTTATTGCTATATAAGTTATCTTGCTACTCTTGGGATGCAATGCTATAAACCGTGCTCTAAAGTTTCCTGGATAATCCGGATGCTCTAGTATACTGAATCCATGATATATCAACTCTGTGCGAAACCATTGAACCTTACCCAAATATGGATAGTTGAATGGATCATGTTCTCCACGGTACACTTGAATAAACCACTGTGACATACAATATTTATTAATCTAGTTGACACTAGATTGGCTCAGCCCCTGTTGGCTGCTTCGCTGTTGACTACGTCAAGAAAAGGTTTTGTACAGTAAAAAAATACTTGCGCAAAAAATTTTAGAACCAGAATGTGCGAGCTATCCGAGATGGGTATCGCACGGTAAAAAATTTGCTGCGCAGTTTTTTATATAGAAGTACTTATGCTTTTGAGGTGGTGAATTCTACACCCCACTACTACTACTGCTAACTATTTGTTTTTATTATATTATATGCGACCCCCCGAGAGAAAAAATATTTTTTTTCATTACCTCTCGAGATAAAAAAAGGAGACAATCAAGTTTGACTGCCTCCCAGTTTGCAAACACAACTTGCAACAGTTGTTTCTACTATGCTCCTATAGCAGCAGGTTCTAACAGACTAGCAGCAACCTTCCACTGTGTGCCTGTGCGGCTGTCCTTTACTAGCACAGTCTTAGGGTTGACCTTTACTACACGCCCTGTGATATAGCCGCGTGTGTTAGCATCAAAGCCTACTACATCTCCTACTAGGAGTTTGCGTGTAACACTGCGAGCATTGTATGTGCGCTGTGCCTTAACAGCAGCTACCACACGGTTCAGCTCTGCATTGTCCATGCGTTGGATTTGATCTAGTACTGTATTAATCATTGTCATAGTGTATTCCCTCTAGTGTTTGTTTGCCCTACTCATACAGTATACGACAGCTGCCGTACGCTGTCAACCTCTTATGCGTACTCTCGTGCGCCCATGAACACGTATGGCTTGTTCCATGTGCCAATGCTGATGTCAGTGTAGTGGCTACGGTGGAAGTAGTCTGTCATTGAGTCATCTTCGCAGAAGTAGTCTGGACCCTTCATTGCAGCCAACAGTTCGTTTAAGAACTTGCGAGCTGTGCCTGAGTAGTTTTTATCGATCCAATACTCGTTGACTTGAGTGTTGTCTGTACCAAAGTCGATGTTGCCGCTACGGATTGTGACAACCAAGCTGCTATGATGGCGAACGCTGATGCTGGCTTTCATGCCATACTTGTTGAGCACTGCTTTGATAGCTGGTGCAAGTTGCTTCTTGTCTGCTTGTGATACATATGCCATTTGTATTACCCTCTGTGTTTGTTTGCCCTATACACTTACAATAGCACGAGTGTGCTGGGTTGTCAACCTCTGATTGACAGATTAGTGGCATGTTTATTGCCGGGTTCCAAT
>Ga0255769_10001960_pt1 | contig 22724 bp, 6 predicted proteins | sample 041ome_9_FD_179637 | JGI IMG/M metagenome (GOLD analysis project Ga0255769, IMG submission 179637) | Coastal salt marsh microbial communities from the Groves Creek Marsh, Skidaway Island, Georgia - 041413US metaG (version 2) | ecosystem: Environmental > Aquatic > Marine > Intertidal zone > Salt... | reverse complement strand
ATAGAATCGTTCCGCATACATTGAGTAAATTGCAGTAACATTACCACCAAATGTAGCATCATTATTGGTAAGGTTGATTTCTAGTGGCCAATATCCATTGTATGTACTCCAAGATGTACTATCGTTTCCACTACCTCTTAACACATAGAATATGTTAGAGTTAACGTGAACCATAGCTGAACGATGGTTGGTATCTCTAAAGTAGATAGTTGGTGAACTACCTCTAAGTGCCATAGAGTTACCATCTAAGTAAACCGAAGTATCATTTCTATCATAGAATGCGTTTGCGTAAATACCCGCACTATTCCAACTTCCAATCACATTTCTTTGGTAGTTATGGAAATCTAATTGACCACCACTAGCACCAGCAGTTGTTTTTCTACCAGTAATACCAGCATATTCTCTTAATGTACCACCACTATCTTTTAATTCAAAGAATAAAGATGCACCAGCATCAGTATCACTATTTGTATGATTTGTTCTTTGTAAGTTTAATACACCAAATGTAGTACCATCTGCGAAAGAATTACCACCCTTTCTCATTGCAAATGCAACAGGAGTGGAATCACTATAATGATGGAATAATGCCGTTGATGTTGTTCCGAATCTTAATGGTTCAGAATTTTGTAATTGTAATTGGTTAAAGTTTGAAGTAGATGCAAAATTACCATAATAATTTGTATCAGTATCATAATAAATTGGTGCGTACATTGCAACACCAGCATCAACTATCTTAGCTGCATCAATTGAACCTAATATTAATAGTGAGTTGCTATTTGATTTATCACCATAGAATGTGAATTGTCCACCATGTCCTTGTCCTCTGAATGATGGGTTAGCATCACTAAAGTTAATGTAAACATCAAACCCACCATCATTGATACCAATGTTAGAAGTATAAACACCACTAAAAGTTGGAGTACTATTTGTTTTTACCGCTTGGTTTAAGTAATCTGAGAATTGATAGCCATCCCAAAGGTCAGCATCTAATCCAGAACCAGCACCATCAGTTGCCGATGTCCAAACTTCTCTCCAACCAGGTGAATATGTACTACCTTGGTCATTGTAAACATACATACCACCAGCAGAACCACCAGTATTTGGTGCTATACCCAATACAGTTATGTTACCTCTTGTAGAATCCGATGAATTATCTGTCCAAGTTATGAAGGACATTCCAGCAAGTTCGGTTGGTCCAAATGAACCACCATCACTAATGTTATTGTTACCAGCGTAATCCCAAGGTGTTTTAAATACTGATGTGTATGAATCAAACGCTCCACCACTTTCAATTTCACTAATGAATTGAGCAGTTGTTGCAGTTGCATTAGAACCTTGGTTGTTAATGTAGTAACTACCTAATGAACGAATATGGTCATAAGGTGTATAAACTCCATCTAATATTTGACTTCTAAAGTGTGCTGGAGTTGCTTTTCTAATGTATCCATCATTTGTGTTTACATAGATATCGGTAACTGTACCTGTTGTGTTACCAGAAGTAGTATTAATCCAACCAAAGTTTGCGTATCCGTTACCATCGGTTCTTACTACTTTATTTGCTTCGTTATTTCTACCTGTGTGTAATTCTAAACCATCTAATAAATCAGCATCTAATCCAGAACCAGCACCATCATTTCCACTATGCCATATTGTGCTACCACCATAAGTAAGTGCACCAGTTCCACTTCTACCTAATGCAGTATCGTTTGAAGAACCAAATACGATATAACCTTGTGTGGAGTCTTGAACACCCGTTATTTGTATTGTATTTGCTACATTTGTATCACCAATCCAAGCATCATCACCAATTTTAACATTTGTACCATTTCCATTGTTAGTAAGATATAGCTGATTAAATGTAGGTGAATCGGTTGAACGAACATTTTGGTTCATTAAATAAACCTCAGTTGCACCCTGCCCAGTATCTACTGTATTTGCGTAGAATGTACCATTTACATACATCGTATATGATGTATTTAGTGTAGCTTGCCCAAAGGTAAAGTTTCCACCATTTAATCCAAATACCGCCTTTACAGTACTTGCATCACTTTCTAAGAAGTTTACTAAATGGTCTGAATAAATCGATAAGTTATTCTCATTAGTAATTTTTGTTATAGCCCCAGCAGATTCATTTAAGAATAATTGTCCACCAGCCGCATATAAATTACCAGCAGTTTGTAAGTTTGAATCAGCATACCATCTACCAGCAGATTCATCCCAAATAAATTGTTTAGTTGCCGAACCTCCCCTTAATACCTCAATACCAGCATCTTCCGAAGGAGTACCTGATGTAAAGTTTGAATTAAGAGTGATAATGTTATCGGCTAATAATATTGTTTCAGTATTGACTGTGGTTGTTGTACCTGTTACAGTCAAATTACCAGTTACAGTTAATGTTGTTCCATCAAAGGTAAGATTACTTTCAACGGTTGCGTTTGGTGCAGTTCCATTAAGAGTGATTACCCCATTATCAGTTGTACCAGTTAATGATAATAATCCAGAAGAACCTGATGTTCCACTACTACCACTACTACCAGAAGTACCCGATGAACCAGATGTACCAGATGAACCCGAAGTACCCGATGAACCTGAGGTTCCTGAAGTACCGCTTGTTCCAGATGTTCCAGACGTACCATCCTCTCCACTCGTTCCGCTTGAACCAGAACTACCAGATGAACCACTTGAGCCAGATGTACCAGAAGTTCCACTTGTTCCAGAAGTTCCACTTGTTCCAGATGAACCTGATGAACCACTACTACCAGAAGAACCTGATGTGCCTGAAGTTCCACTTGTTCCATCACCACCAGAAGGTCCTTCTGGTCCATCACTTCCGCTTGTTCCACTTGTTCCAGATGAACCTGATGAACCACTACTTCCACTTGAACCTGATGTACCGCTTGTTCCAGATGTTCCACTACTTCCTGAACTTCCCGAAGAACCACTACTTCCACTTGAACCTGATGTACCGCTTGTTCCAGAAGTACCAGGAGTACCACCTTCACCACCAGCTCCATCTCTACCCGATGTACCAGAAGTTCCGCTTGTACCAGAGGTACCTGATGAACCATCTACACCAGATGAACCTGAACTTCCCGAAGAACCACTACTTCCCGAACTTCCACTTGTACCAGAAGTACCAGAAGTACCAGCAGTACCACCTACACCATCCAAACCATCAATACCAGATGTTCCTGATGTACCACTTGTTCCAGAAGTTCCACTTGTTCCAGATGTTCCAGATGTACCATCATCTCCACTTGTTCCAGAAGAACCACTCACACCACTCGTACCACTCGTACCACTTGTTCCATCTTCACCATCAACACCTGATGTTCCACTAGTACCTGAAGTTCCAGATGTACCACTTGTACCATCAACTCCACTTGTTCCAGAAGAACCAGATGTTGCGGATGTTCCAGAAGAACCTGATGTTGCAGATGTACCTGATGTTCCACTTGTTCCAGATGTACCACCACTACCACTTGTTCCAGCAGAACCATCAGTACCAGAAGTACCTGATGTTCCAGATGTACCGCTTGTACCTGATGTTCCAGAAGTTCCGTTTGTTCCATCTGTACCTGATGTTCCAGATGTACCAGAAGTTCCAGCTGAACCATCAGTACCAGAACTACCAGAAGTACCAGAAGTACCTGATGTTCCAGATGTACCACTACTACCATCTATACCAGATGTTCCACTTGTACCTGAAGTACCCGATGTACCTCCACTACCACTAGTACCAGAAGTACCACTTGTACCAGAAGTACCAGCCGTACCAGCAGCAGGTTCCCATCCAGTTGATGTGTATCTATAAATGTTGGTATCGGAATCGTTATAATATAATTGTCCGATTTGCCCACCAGCAGGTTCCGAACTAAAGACTGGAATTACTACCGAATCTTTGATTAAAACTGAACCTGTAAATTGATGAGTATCAGAAGATTCATCACCAAACACATTCGAACCCGATGAGTAAATTACGGATGATGAAATAAATGTTGTTATTAATTCATTTGAAGTGATTGTACCATCTACTGATAAATTTCTACCAACCGATAAATCTCTATCGATAGTAGCATCAACATTTACAGTTGCTGAACCAGTTACGGTCAAATCACCATTTATTGTTGTAGTTGCATCTACAACCAAACCATTGTTTGGAGAGATTACGGCTTGTGCTGAACCTGATTTGATTCTATCAATATCACCCAATGCATCTGCAGGTACATTAAATAAACCTGTACCATCGCCACTAATAAATGCACCAGATATTTCACCTGTTGCAAGAATATCACCTTCAAAAGATGCGGATGTGTTTACTACAAATCCATCTGCATCCGAAACTGATGCAGTTACCGAACCATCTGCTATTCTAGCTATATCACCAGTCAATGCTGATGTTGGGATGTTGTTCAAATCCGAACCATCCCCTCTAAAAGAACCACTAAATGAAGATGCAGTTACACCATTTTCTACATTTAAAGACGTATTAATATCAACCGATGCGGTTGATATATTAATCTGTTCTACACCTTGAACATCAATCGAGAGTAAACTCTGACTGACCTGATTTATTCCGTTTGGGTTCTTTCCTCCGTATTCCATTAACCTTTACTTATGATATCTCTAATACTGAAACAATAACATCTGCCGAATCAGTTACATTGGATGTTACTGTTATTGAATCACTTGCTTCTAATACAACTTTTTGCTCTCCACCCACCAAAACAGCGGATGAACCTTTTGGGATTACAGCCCCCTTTACTAAGTATTTAGTAACTCCAGCAGAACTATCAGTTATCTCCACATCTACATAAATATTATCAGATGCAATATTTGCTACATTCACACCAATCACAGTTGTTGATGTAGCGGCTGGGGTTGTGTAAACATTTAATCCACCAGTACTAGCAGGTCCTTTTATACTATTTTTAAATACATTTGCCATATTCTTATCCTAATGCTATTGAGAATGCCAATGCCGAATCTAACACATCCACACCATCCACAGTAAATCCATTTCCAGCAGTTAAATTTACCGAACCACTTATTTCAACTGAACCACTGTTAGTTATGTTTACTTCACTACCTGTAATTGCTGTTCCAAGCGTTAAAGTTTCTCTAACCGTTAAATCAGTAAATTCAGCTACCTCAACTGTGATATCTCCGATAAATGAACCACTAAATGAACCAGTATATGAACCCGTAAACGAACCACTCAATTCAGCGTACGCTGTTGATGCTTGTGTAATCGAACCGGAAAAACTTGGGCCGTCTATTCTCATTGATAATTACCTTTTGTTAGGTATAAATATTAAAGAATTATCTTTTACCTTATCAAGGCTTGGTTGGCCAAACAATGTTGTATGGATTTTCTTGAGTTGTAATATTTCTTAACTCCTGTCTATAAGTTTGCCATTGAGTTAATTCTGAACCTGTTATTGGTGAGTCTTGGAATTGTGTCCAATCACATTCACTCAAAAGTTGGTTTCTTTGTTCTCTGATTTCACTCCACTTAATTTCTTTTCTTGTATTAATAGTAGTTTCATCCGCATCAGAGATTTCATATGTTTGCACATATACTGAACCTGATAAGGTTGGTGTTAGTTCTAATACATCTTTAGTATAATCATCATCATACCCACTATCTCTTAATTCAACTTTATATACACCAAAAGTTTCCAACAACGAATCCGAAATGGAAGTTGGGAAACTAATATTCGTATTATCTAACTTTAATTGTTGAACCGAATATGGATAAGTGATATTTGAACCTGAAACTTTTAAATACATAATCTATTAAGTAAATGTTGGTGGAATTGATGCAAAGTTAGTTAAACCAGTACAAAATGCAAAACAATCAGTACCAGTTGGTGTTGGAGTTCTTTCCCAAATCTCATCACCATTTGAATCGGCAGGAGTTACACCTGTTAATAAATTTGAAGTTGTTGCCATATTGAATGCATTTGCAAATGTTGTAACCGATTGATTATTAGTAAATAATTGAGATGGGATTCCAGCTATTTTACGGCAGTTCCTAAAAACGGATTCAAAGTTTACAACTAAAGTATTATTATCAAATAAATTAGAAGGAATCGATGTTAAATTAACACATGCGTTAAATGTACCAGAAAATGCCGTTACCAATGAGTTATTATCAAATAATCCAGATGGTATTGAAGTTATACCTTGACAGAATACAAAAGTGTTAATAAAAGTTTTAGCATTTGATGCATAATCGAACAATCCAGCTGGAATAGGTCCGATACCTGTCTGTCTAAAAGTAGAATCAAAATTAATTACAGTATTTAAACCTTCATGTAAAGTTGCATTTGGATTTGGAGATGAACCATCATTAGGTAATGATGTTAGATTAATACATCCGTAAAAATCAATCTGAGTAAATCCAACTTGTCCCCAATCATCAACCGAACGATACAATATTCTATACGTTGAGTTATCTACCTTAAATGCAGGACAATATCCATTAACTATAATTTGATATGTACCAGCAGATGCATATGTGTGAAATCTACTTGATGAATTTTTTGTAGTAATTGTAGTAGTAGGGTCTCCATCACCCCAATCTACAGTTATATTTGGGTTAGGTGCACTAGTTACATTAATAGGTAACTCAAACTGAGTAACCGCTGATGTAGTTTGTATGGTAAATTTAAAAGGTCTCACTTGTCCTGCTTCTATTGATAATAATCTTCTTGCTATACTCATAATTCATAACTCATTAACTTATATTGTTAGCACTTAGGAATCCATAGTAAGTTGCTCCACTATCATAAGTATAGAATACCAAAATATCCTTACCACCACTTGTCAATGTTGGAGCTGCTCCGTTAGCCCATTCGATTGTACCAGGCCAAGAAACAGTTGATCCTGGCTGACTATCCTCCATTACCAATGTAAATCCAATTGAACGAGGACCCGTTGGTGGATTTGTGATACTGATTGTAATGTTTCCAGTTCTATTAATTCTAAAGTTGTTAGCGGTTGCTAAGTTAATAGTAACTGCTCCACTAGCATTACCAATATTGTTATAGTTTTCATGGAATCTCGTAGAGAATGTAGCATCACTTACATCCAAATCACCAGTTACATCTAATAAGTTACCATCAAATGTTAAGTTTTCTTCAGCAGTACCAGTTCCATCACCATCAGCGGTAATAACTCTATCGGCAGCTTCATCGGCTAATTGTAAAAATCCGCTTGTACCAGATGTTCCACTTCCACTTGTACCACTTGTACCAGCTGAACCATCAGTACCATCGATACCAGAAGTACCCGATGACCCATCAATTCCCGCCACACCGTCTGTACCAGAAGTACCCGATGAACCGAATAATGTACCATCTAATCCAGATGTACCTGATGTTCCACTTCCACTTGTACCAGAACTACCAGAAACACCCGATGTACCAGATGTACCACTAGCCCCAGAAGTACCCGATGAACCAAAGAATGTTCCATCTAAACCAGATGTACCAGCCGTACCTGAAGTACCAGCAGTACCATTTGTACCCGTAATACCAGACGAACCAGATGTACCTGAACTACCTGAAGTACCAGATGAACCAAAGAAAGTTCCATCTAAACCAGATGTACCAGAAGTACCAGAAGTACCTGAAGTACCTGCACCAGAAGTACCCGAAGAACCACCAGTTCCACTTGAACCTGATGTACCTGAAGAACCAAAGAATGTACCATCTGCTCCACTTGTACCAGAAGTACCTGATGTACCTGCACTACCACTACTACCTTCGGCTGAAGTACCTGAAGAACCAGATGAACCCGAAGTACCACTACTTCCAAAGAAAGTACCATCCAAACCACTTGTGCCAGAAGTACCGCTTGTACCAGCAGTACCTGTTGTTCCAGAAGTACCACTTGTACCCGAAGTACCAGCTGAACCCGATGAACCAAAGAAAGTTCCATCTTGTCCACTTGTTCCGCTTGTTCCACCACTTCCACTTGTACCAGAAGTACCACCACTACCAGCAGTTCCACTTACACCCGAAGTTCCAGAAGTACCCGAAGTACCAGTTGTACCACTACTCCCAAAGAAAGTTCCATCTAATCCGCTTGTACCAGAAGTACCAAATGTACCGCTTGTTCCACTTGTACCAGCACCAGATGTACCTGATGAACCAGAAGTTCCACTACTTCCGAAGAATGTACCATCTGCTCCACTTGTACCAGAAGTACCTGTTGTTCCTGATGAACCGCTTGTTCCGCTTGTACCAGCACCAGATGTACCTGATGAACCAGAAGTACCAAAGAATGTTCCATCTAAACCAGATGTACCTGAAGTACCGCTTGTTCCAGAAGTACCGCTTGTACCATTACTACCACTTGTTCCAGAAGTTCCTGATGTACCGCTTGTACCACTACTTCCTAAGAATGTACCGTCTACACCACTCGTACCACTTGTTCCAGAAGTACCCGAAGTACCATGTGAACCAGTTTCTCCAGAAGAACCCGAAGTACCGCTTGTGCCTGATGTACCGCTTGTTCCGAAGAATGTACCATCTAAACCAGAAGTACCAGCAGTACCTGAAGTACCACCACTTCCGTTTGTACCACTTGTTCCATTTGAACCTGAAGTTCCAGAAGTTCCAGATGTACCACTACTTCCAAAGAAAGTTCCATCTAAACCAGATGTACCTGAAGTACCAGCCGAACCACTACTACCAGCAGAACCCGATGAACCCCTCTCACCAGAAGAACCAGAAGTACCACCACTACCGCTTGTACCTGATGAACCACTACTACCTTCGGCTGAAGTACCAGATGTACCAGCTGAACCTGTTGTACCAGCTGAACCTGTTGTACCTGATGTTCCAGAAGTTCCATTTGTACCGCTTGTACCCGATGTTCCAGACGTTCCAGAAGTACCACCAGTACCATCTGTTGCTGATGTACCTGATGTTCCACTTGTGCCAGATGTTCCGCTTGTTCCTGATGTGCCACCACTTCCACTTGTTCCAGAAGTTCCTGATGTACCACTACTACCTTCAGCGGATGTACCCGAAGTTCCAGATGTACCAGCTGAACCTGATGAACCTCTTTCACCACTTGTTCCAGAAGAACCACCACTTCCACTTGTTCCAGAAGAACCACTTGTACCACCAGTACCATCAGTACCAGAAGAACCCGTTGTTCCACTACTTCCAGAAGTACCAGCTGAGCCCGAAGTTCCATTTGTTCCAGAAGTACCTGAAGTTCCACTTGTACCAGAAGAACCTGTTGTTCCAGATGAACCTGTTGTACCACTACTACCACTACTTCCGCTTGTTCCAGAAGAACCTGATGTTCCATCTGAACCAGAAGTACCAGCCGTTCCAGAAGTACCTGATGTACCGCTTGTACCAGATGTACCTGAAGTACCACTTGTACCAGAGGTACCTGAAGTTCCTCCACTTCCACTTGTACCACTACTTCCGCTTGTACCCGAAGTTCCAGAAGTTCCACTTGAACCAGTTGTACCTGATGTTCCAGAAGTTCCACTCGTACCAGAAGTACCAGAAGTACCAGGTAAACCAGAAGTACCAGAAGTACCGCTTGTTCCAGCAGTACCTGTTGTACCTGATGAACCAGTTGTACCTGATGTACCTGAAGTTCCACTTATACCACTTGTCCCACTTGTTCCAGAAGAACCAGCTGAACCAGAAGAACCTCTTTCACCACTTGTACCTGATGTACCACCACTACCCGCGGTTCCAGCAGTTCCACTACTACCACTTGTTCCAGAAGTTCCGCTTGTTCCAGAAGTACCACCACTACCACTTGTTCCAGAAGTACCAGATGAACCTGTTGTTCCACTTGTACCAGATGTACCACTACTACCAGCTGAACCAGATGTACCTGAAGTACCAGCTGAACCAGCTGAACCCGAAGTACCACTTGTACCAGAAGAACCAGCAGAACCATCAGTACCAGAAGTACCGCTTGTACCAGATGTACCTGAAGTACCACTACTTCCGCTTGTTCCAGCAGAACCATCAGTACCACTCGTACCAGAAGTTCCACTTGTACCACTTGTACCTGATGTTCCAGATGTACCATATTTATCAACTATTAAAATAGTACCAATCATTGATGAATGGTTTACACATTGATAAACTATACTATTTGGTGCATCTTCAGGTATTCTATATTCTATTAATACAGATGTACTATGTTTTCCATTTGTAGGGTCATTATTTGTTGTACCCGGTACATCAGTTGTATCACTATCTGATAATCTTAATGCAAATGGATGGGATGAAGTTACACCACTTACATCAAAGTAGTAAAGTTCTCCCCTTACTAATGTTAAAGTTGGGAATGTTTCATCTTCAAATCCATCAAATGCGTAATTAAATCCTTCATTTATTACGGATAATAATCTACCACCTTCTCTACCAGCCGTACCAGAAGTTCCGCTTGTTCCAGAAGTTCCGCTTGTACCGCTTGTGCCGCTTGTACCAGAAGTACCACTACTTCCGCTTGTTCCAGAAGTACCAGAGGTTCCAGATGTACCCGATGTACCTGAAGTTCCACTTGAACCAGATGTACCTGAAGTTCCAGATGTACCACTTGTTCCCGAAGTTCCAGATGTACCAGCTGAACCATCAGTACCACTTGTACCTGATGTTCCAGATGTACCACTTGTCCCAGATGTACCCGCTGAACCATCAGTACCAGAAGAACCCGATGTGCCGGATGAACCACTTGTCCCAGAGGTTCCAGAAGTTCCAGCCGAACCACTACTACCTGATGTTCCAGATGTACCGCTTGTTCCTGATGTACCAGACGTACCTGAAGTACCTGAAGTACCAGCTGAACCATCAGTACCACTTGTACCTGAAGTTCCAGATGTACCGCTTGTACCAGAAGTACCACTAACAGCAGTTACAGGTCTGGTTTCTATTTCATTTGTAGTTTCGTTTAGTACTAATACTGTATCTGATGTACCTTCACTTAATCCTTCTAAGAATGCACTACCTGTTACTCTAAGTGAACCAGTTATTTCAAACACACCAACAAATGAACCAGTTCCATTATTTGGTAAGAAATTTTCACCAACAAAATCACCAGCGTTTAATGCGAAAGATGCGGTTGCTGCATAAGATGCTGAAAGTACAGTCATCGATGCAGTTTGGTCATTTCTAACATAATCTTCAGCAGATACTGCGTTATCAGCGTAAGCGGCTGTTAATGCATAAGATGCCGATAAAACGGTCATCGATGCAGTTTGTGATGTTAATACAAAGTTTGATGTATCTAAGAATGATGCATTTAGTGCAAATGATGCGGTTTCGGCAAATGATGCTGAAAGAACGGTCATCGATGCAGTTTGGTCACTCTTAATATATTGTGATAAGTTTCCAATTTCAGCAAGCGATGCCGAATCGAAACCTAATAAGTTTGATGCAGTTGCTGCTTGTTCAGCGAACTCAGCGTATGATGATGAAAGTACTGTTCCAATTACATCATCACCTTGTATAAATCCTGCCAATCTACCACCAGTACCAATTACCGCTTGTCCACTTGTTAATCCACTAAAGGTTACTCTAACCGATGAGCTATCAATTGATTCAATCGATTGTGGAATAATCATTCCATTTGAACCTGTTTCATAAATTTGTACAACAGGATAATCAATAGAGAAATTGTGTTGGAATGTTACCTGAGTTACATTTGAAAATGGGAAGGTTGCTGTATCACCAAATTGTGTTACAGGTCTAAATTTGTTTGCATCAGCATCAAATACTAAAATATCTAAATCATCAGGTACATCAATACCTTCGTTTTCACCCTGATAAGGTCCTACGAATGATGAAGTAATTCTTGGTGTGAATACTTCAGTAGTTGCGGTTATGATTGATGCCGATAAATTACCATCAATAAATACATCACCAATAAAAGTAGAACCACTATCAATTGAATCCACTCTAAATCCATAAACTGGATTTGTAGATGCCGTTACTGAACCACTAAGGATTCTACTTTGGTCTAATCCTTCGATAGCATCAGCTGGAATGTTAAATAATCCCTCACCACTACCACTAAAGAATCCACTTCCAGATGGTATTGTTACATTTCCTATGAATGTTGAACCACTAAATGGTGAATAAACATTAAACCCATCGATTGGGTGAACAGATGCGGATATACCACCACTAATAATAAGTGGTAATTCTAAATCTTCAAGTGCCTCTGCAGGAATGTTAAATAGTCCACCACCATCACCAACGAATAATGTACCACTAATTTGATTATTTACAACTAAACCTAAATTTGGTGAAATAGATGCAGTTGCAGAACCAGAAGTAATTCTATCTAATTGTAAATCTTCAATCGCATCTAATGGAATGTTATATAATCCACCACCATCTCCCCTATACAGAGATGCAGTAATAAATTCAGTAATGTTAACCGAACCAGAAAATTCGGATTTAACTGAACCTGAATTTAACTCTGGGTCTAAGTTTTGTACTCTGAAGAATCCCAATGGGTCAACCGATGCAGTTACCGAACCACTAAAGATACGAGATGAATCAATTGCTAAGTTAGCAATATCAATATTTGTAATTCCACTACCATCACCACTAATAATACCACCAACAGTTAGTGATTCAGATACATTAAGTGAACCACTTAAAGATGTATCTACACTTGTACTTATATTATTACTAAATACTTTGAATTCGGTTTCATCTAATGATGCTGTTGCTGAACCACTTTCTAACACATTTAATGTTAATGCTAAATTAGCGATATCGATATTTGTTAAACCACTACCATCACCGCTAATGATACCACCCACTACATTTAGTGAACCACTTATTTCAACCGAACCAGTAAAGATTGAACCACTATCAGGAGCAGTTACAATAAAAGTATCACCACTTGCTACCGACGCTGTTGCCGAACCACTTGAAATAAGAGGTGCAGCTGCTGCTTGTACATTTTCAAGTTGTGAACCATCACCAACAAAGAAATCAGCAAATACTGAACCCGTTACAGATACCGAGCCAGTAAATTGAGAACCACTAGCAGTAGTTACTATAAATCTTTCACCACTTTCAACCGATGCGGTTGCTGAACCACTAGCAATTACAGGTGATAAATCCGCTTGTACATTTGTTAATTGAGAACCATCTCCTACAAATGAACCAGAGAATGAACCACTAAACTCACCCCCCTCAAATTGATTAGCTACTACCTTGTTCGTTGTTATAGTTTCGGTAACGTCTAAACTACCACTAATATCAACATCACCAATAAAAATATTTCTTGTAATTTCAGGAGTTGAATCATATACATTAATTCTACTTCCATATGATGATGTTTCAATCGAATAGTAATAAAGTGGATTTGGAGTACTACCAGTTACCTTAAAACTTATATATGCCCCAGCATTACCAGGTTCTATACTACTTGTTACTACATTATCTTTATACTCTACACCATCAACAGTATGAATACCATCAATAGTTGATGATATTCTAAAAGTATTATCACTATTACTTGAATCGGATAAATCAAAATAATATGATGATTCTCTAACTACTTTAAGTAATCTCTGAGATACACCATCCAATACAAACTTACTTCCAGATACAATTACAGAATGGGAAACAGGTAAAGTTTCAAAAATTAAAGAAGATGAAACATTTAGCCCACCACCAATAGTTAAATCACCATCAATAGATGCTGATGTATTTACATTAAATCCAATTGATGGGTCAGTAGATGCAGTTACACTTCCACTTGCTATAAATGTTCTTCTAACCACATCTTCAGCAAGTGCAGTAAGTGGAATATCAAAAAGATTAGCACCACTACCACTAAATGAACCACTAAATTCGTTTGCTCTTACAATGGTAGTATCAATATCACCAGTTGTTGAAAGAGAACCAGTTATTCTTTGATTTCCAATTACATCAACCGAACCAATTAATGTGTGTGGAACTTCATCAGCGTAAATAGTATCTACCAATGAGATTGAATTACCCATTGATGAGTGAATACTACAATTATAATAAAGAGTTAATCCACTTCCCGTTGGAGTAAATGTAAATGAACCACTATCAGTACCATTAAATCCTTCGATTTGGGAACCAGTAATTACACCAGTTAATGATGTACCAGAAGTTGATTTAATATAAAATGGATGTCCATCTGCATCTATATTGAATGTATAAGTTACATTTTTAACTAAAGTAAGAGCAGGGTCCGAACCTGTTACTGCTCCACTAAATACATAATCAGATGCACCATTATTAGTAACATTAAATATTGTTAATAAAGATGCTGTTGGTATTTCTTTTTGAGATGAAGATGCAATTAAACTACCACTAATGGTTACGCTATCTTCAAATCTACCAGTTGAATTTACTTCAAATCCTCTATTTGGGTCAACTGATGCGGTTACTGAACCACTTACAATTCTAAATGCCTCTTCGGTAATTGCCGATAGTGGAATGTTAAATAATGCCTCACCACTACCACTAAAAATAGATGCGGATGTTACACCACTTACACTTAAATCACCATCAATCGATGCCGATGTATTTACAACCAACCCTAAGTTTGGAGAAATGGATGCAGTTGCCGAACCACTTGCTATTCTTGGTGCATCTTCGGTTAATGCAGATAATGGTATATCAAATAAACCAGCACCACTACCACTATATATAGAACCACTATTAATCTGAACATTTCCACTAACAAACAATGAACCACTTAATTCAGTTGTTACTGAACCAGTAGAAGATACCCTAAAGAACCCAGCAACATCAACCGAAGCAGTTACTGAACCAGTAGATATTAGAGGTGCATCTTCAGAAAGAGCTGATTGTGGAATATTAAATAATCCCGCACCATCTCCAATAAATCCGCTTGATGAAATTACACCACTTGCGGTTACATTACCAAATATTTGAGTTTCACCAAATAATTTTTGAGTATCACTTCCACTATCATCACCAAATATGTTTGAACCAGATGAGTAAATGATTGATGATGAAATAAAGTTTACATATAATTCTTCAGCGGTAATTCTACCACCTACAAATAAATCGTTATCAACAGTTAAATCACCCTGAATAGAACCAGAACTATTAACTACAAATCCTAAATTAGGAGAAACCGATGCAGTTACACTACCACTAGCAATTCTACTAGCATCTTCAGAAAGTGCGGATTGTGGAATGTTATTAAGTTGTGAACCATCACCAGCGAATGAACCACTAAATGAACCAGTAAATTCATCAGCAGTTATTTTTTTAGCCTCCAATGATTCAGATACAAATACACTGCCACTAAATTCAGATTTTACAGAGCCCGTACTCTCAACTCTAAATATACCATCAGTTGATACCGATGCTGTTACGGAACCTGTTGCAATTAAGTTTGAAATAAGTGCATCATCGGTAAGTGCTGTTCTTGGAATATCAAATAAGTTAGCACCACTACCACTAAATGCAGAACCACTGTTTAATTGTAAATTTCCACTTACGAAAACCGAACCACTAAATTCTGAAGTTACAGACCCAGTTGATTGAACTCTAAAGAATCCATCAGTTGATACGGATGCAGTTACTGAACCTGTTGTAATTAAGTTTGAAAGTAGTGCATCTTCAACTAACGCTGAACGAGGTATGTTGAATAAGTTTTCACCACTACCACTAAAGAACGAACCACTACTTAGGAAAATACTTCCACTAAAGGTTGAACCACTTGCTTCGGAAACTACAACAAATCCATCTTCAGCATCAACTGATGCAGTTACTGAACCTGTTGCTAATAATTTAGCTTCACCAGCTATTGCCGCATTTATACTATCTTGTGCATCTTGTGAAAGTGCTGAAAATGGAATATCAAATAAATCCTCACCACTACCACTATATTTTGAACCGCTAATTAATTGTACATTACCACTAACAAATAAAGAACCACTAAGTTCGGTTGTTACAGAACCAGTTCCTTCTACTCTGAAAAATCCATCATTTGAAACAGATGCGGTTACAGAACCAGTTGATATAAGATTAGAAATAAGTGCATCATCGGTTAATGCTGTTCTGGGTATATCGAATAATTGTGCACCACTACCACTAAAGAATGAACCACTACTTAGGAATATACTACCACTAAATGTTGAACCACTATCTATTGAAGTTACTACAAGACCTGTATTAGGTGCAACGGATGCCGTTACACTACCACTTACAATAAATGAAGAAAGAAGTGCATCTTCAGTAAGTGCTGAACGAGGGATATCAAATAAATCTCTACCACTACCACTAAATACACTACCACTACTTAATTTTACACTACCACTAAAAGTAGAACCACTTGCTTCAGATATTACTACAAACCCATCATTAGGGTCAACCGATGCGGTTACCGAACCAGTTGCTAATTGACCCGCTTCAAATGATAAAACTGCTTCAATAGCATCTTGAGCTTCATCGGAAAGAGCTGCTAATGGTACATCAAATAAGTTAGCACCACTACCACTAAAGGATGAACCACTATTTAATTGAAGATTACCACTTACGAAAACTGAGCCACTAAATTCTGAAGTTACAGAACCAGTTGAAAATACTCTAAAGAATCCATCTTGGGAAACCGATGCGGTTACCGAGCCTGTTGTAATTAGATTTGAAAGAAGTGCATCTTCAGTAAGTGCTGATTTAGGTATATTAAATAAGTTTTCACCACTACCACTAAACGCAGAACCACTATTAAGTTGGAGATTACCACTTACAAATACACTACCACTAAATTCTGAAGTTACAGAACCAGTTGAAAATACTCTGAAAAATCCATCTTCTGAAACAGATGCTGTTACAGAACCGGTAACTATTATATTCGATAGAAGTGCATCATCAGTAAGTGCTGATTTTGGAATGTTAAATAAATTTTCACCACTTCCACTAAAAGCAGAACCACTATTTAATTCAATGTTTCCACTTACAAAAACTGAGCCACTAAATTCTGAAGTTACAGAACCAGTTGAAAATACTCTGAAAAACCCATCTTGAGAAACCGATGCAGTTACAGAACCCGTTGTAATTAAATTTGAAAGTAGTGCATCATCGGTAAGTGCCGATTTTGGAATATTAAATAAGTTTTCACCACTACCACTAAAAGCTGAACCTGAGTTTAGTTGGATATTTCCACTAACAAATGTAGAACCACTTATAGTAGTATCTCCATCAATATCAACCAAACCAACTATATTAGTATTACCAGTTATAGATGTTTCACCATCTACATCTAACGAACCTGTCATTCTAACAGAACCAGTAAATTCTTGAATATCGGTTAGTTCATCACCAAAAATGTTTGAACCAGTTGAGAATAAAATAGAAGATGAAATAATTTCTACAATTAATTCTCTTGCTACAATACGATTATCAACAATTAAATCACCAGTTATTCTAGCAGTACCATCTAAATCTAAATCACCATCAATTGATGCTGATACATTTACTAAGAATCCCGTATTTGGTGCGATTGAAGCGGATACTGAACCACTTCTTAATTGTTGAACATCTGGAAGATTATTTAACTCAGAACCATCACCAGCAAAAGAACCACTAAAAGAACCAGTTACGGAATCTAATTGAAGTGTGGTAACAAATAAACGATTACCATCAGCATCGGAAGCAACAAGCGCAATAGAGCCAGATGAAAGAGAACCACTCTCAGGAACACCCAAGTTTGGTTCTGCTTCATTTAATCGTAGATACTCATACCTATCCTCCGAAACATCGGTAGGTCTTACTACTTTAACCTTTCCGCTTAATAATTGGCTCATTTATTATTGTTCTTAATGTATAATTATTCATTCGCACTTTCAAGTATCGATAAAATTACCGTTAAATTGGTAGAACCCGATACAATCAATGAAAACTCTTGCTCCAATACCAATTTACCAGCCACAATTGGTGATAGCGAATCACCTGCTGGAATAATAACATTGGTAATTAAATCAACAGGTTCTTGCAGAACTCTTGTTGGATTTGATATTGTTTCTGAAATCGCATTAAATAATTCTACCGAAGCTGATATTGAGCCCGATTCTGCTATCAATAATTCATCAAAAGATTGAGTTACAGATTCTTGATATATTCTACTTATATCAGATGAACCGGTAATTGATTCATTTATCAGTATTTGCTGTACCATCTTATTAGCATAATCTATCGCTTGATATGATGCAGTAAAATAATTATTAGGAATTAAAATTTCACCATTTTTATTATAATAAGAAAGAGCTGCTTTTTTACTTTGTAATGTTCCTCCTTCTATTAAATCTTCTTCAACTCCATTCACAGCAGTTCTAACATATGTTTCAAAAAATGAAGATGTAAAACTAAATGGAATTGCTTGTAAATTATTTTGGAAATTTATGTATGCAGCTGATTCTTTTTCGATAAATGTTTGATTTTTTGCTATTAATGCGGATGCACTCACAAAACTCCCACTATTAACTATATTATCTACTTGTGGCACAGGTAATTCTCTGTTACTTGTTATACTAATAGTAACAGGTTCATTTACTTCACCAGTATTAGTTATTTGAGCAGATAATAAGATAGTAGAAACTCCCTTTGGGGCAGCATATACTACATCATCATCACCTGTTAAAGTAGTGAGTACGGATTTAAATGCGTTAAGTGGTATTAATTCTTCTGCCATATCCTATATAAATATTTGTTTTATTTTTTATTCCTAATCTTGCAGCGCTAATGAGAATGGTGTTACAAGTGAGAATAGTGATTTAGAGAATGTTCTACCTTCTAATGTACCAGAAGCTTGTTTAATAACAAGACCTCCACCAATTCTAAAGTCACCAAGTTCGTTACCTGAAGTAAAGAATACTCTACCACCAGCTATTTCAGTAATTTCCTTATCAGGGTCTGGAATACCTTCACCACCTTGGTTAGGAGGTAATGCTTTATAGGTTACACCAGCACCAGCGTAAGAGAAATCATGTCCAGTTGTAATAATCAAAGAACCAAATTCTTCAACTGGTGCCTGTCTTGCAACAAATTGGAATTGTGTTCTTAAATATCTATTAGTTTCTGCCGTTTCTTTCTTTTGTTCTGTAATTACAACAGCCGCACTTCCATATACACCATTGTAATATGATTGAGCTGCTCTAATACTTCTTTCGTTACCACCATAAATGATATCAGTTGCGATAGCATCTACGATGAAACCAGTATCTCTATAACATTTTTCTTCATTGTATATAAAGTTAGGGAATGCCGCATTTGTGTACGATATTGCTTTACCTTGTAATACTTTTTTGTTTGCTCTAAGTGCATTAGCTCCATTTTTATTCAATAAGAATGGGAATACTAATTGTTCTTGTTTGATTATTTTTTCAGCCAATCCTTTAGAGAAATCAATACCATCAGTTGTTTGTGGTTTTTGTTCCGTTGTTGCGATTGAAGGAATGTAGTAGTAGAAAGTACCAGCTTGTACCGCTCTTTCATTACCACCATATTTTAAGTCAGTTGCAACAGCATCGATGATGTATCCTAAATCTCTACTACAACTTACCTCATTGTATTGGAACTCACTCCAAGAAGAAGATAAGTAAGCGATTGTTTCTTTTTGAATAAAAGTTGTATTTTTTCTTAATAATTCAATACCATTAAGAACCGCATTTGATGGAGTTGTGTATTCTAAGTTTTGAATCACATTTTGTGAAGTTCCGTTTGCGAATCTAATTCCATCTACAGTTGGGTCTAATTGGTTTTGTTCTGAAGGAACACCAGCGTTGGTTGCTCTTGAAGGATATCTCCAATAGTACAATCCCGCGGTTACACTTCTTTCATTACCACCATATAATAAATCAGTTGCTGCTGCATCTACAATATATCCCGTATCTCTTCTACATTTATCTTCGTTGTAAACTACATTACTCCAAGAAGATGAGATAAATTCGATAGTTTCGTTTTGGATGAAACTTCTATTTGTTCTTAACAATGCAACCGATGCAGATACTTCAGCAGATGCAGTAGTGAAGGTTGTATTCTCCATTACCTTTCTCGCCAATGAACTTGCGTAGTTAATACCATCGATAGTTTGATTCAACTGAACAGTAGTTGCTTCAGAAGGATATTCGTAGTAGAATCTACCCGCTTCTCTACTTCTCTCATTTCCATCATATAGGAAATCAGTTGCAACTGCGTTGATGATGTATCCAACATCTCTACTACAACTTAAATCATTGTATCCGAAATCACTCCAAGAAGATGAGATGTATTGGATTACTTCACCAGCGATGAAATCTTTGTTATCCAATAGAACTCTATTACCAGCCAATCTTTCAGTAGATGCGGTTACGAATACTTGGTTATCTACAATCTTACTTGCTACATCACCAGCGTACTTAATACCAGTTGTAGTTGGTTCTAATTGTGCTGAAGTTGCTGATGATGGATACAAATAATAGAACTCACCAGCAATCTTACTTCTTTGGTTACCACCATAAAGAAGGTCAGTTGCAACTGCATCTACAATATGTCCAACATCTCTCTTACAAGTTTCTTCTACATAATCAAATCCTTCCCAAGATGAACTTAGGTAAGAAATAGATTCCGATTGGATAAAATGTCTATTTCCTCTTAATAATGCAACTGATGCAGAAATTTCAGTTGTTGGTAAACTAAATGTTACACCTTTCACAATTTGTTCTGTCAATTGGTAAGCGTAATTGATACCATCTGCAGTTTGATTTCTTTGAGAACCAGTTGCTTCTGATAATTTAGTTGCTTTGTAGTATTCTCTTGCGTTTACAGCAGATGCAGAAACTACACCATATAATAAATCACTTGCTACACCATTTACAATAAATCCAACATCTCTTTTACACTTAACGTCATCATAATCAAATCCTACCCAAGAAGAAGAAATGTATTCAACTACCTCATTTTGGATAAACTCAACACTACCTGTAATTAATCCATAAGTAGTTACAATATCCGAGTCAGTTAATGGTGAACCATAAACAGATGCAGTTGGAGTTGAACCAGTTCCATTTAGGATTGCATCAGATACAACTGCGAATGAAGATGAGATTGTGTTAAGAATTGTAACATCAGTTATATTACCACCAGCGATTGGTGAGAATGATGTTACCTTAATACCATTATCAGTATTCAAACTTCCAGTTGGAACGAATAGAGTTTCTTTATCTACAATTTTCTCAATTAAATCTTTAGCGTAAACTAATGCATCGGTTGTTTCTTCAACTTGATTTCCAGTTGCCTGAGATGGGAATTTATAATAGAATTCACCAGCAGTTAATGCTCTTTGGTTACCACCCCATCTTAAATCAGTTGCTACCGCATCTACGATGAAACCAGTATCTCTACTACAACTTGCTTCATTGTATTCTAAGTTTGGATACTTAGCGTTTACGAATGCGATAGTTTCGTTTTGGATGAATGTTCTATTTTCTCTAAGTGCTTCATAAACATACTCCACTTCATTTGATGCAGTTTGGAATACAGCTCCACTTACGATTTCAGTTGTAATATTTTGTACATAATCGATTGCGGTTACCGTTGGGTCTTTTTGTTGTGATACTGAAGGTACACCACCTACAATTGCTGCGGATGGGTAACGATAGTAGAAATCACCAGCGGTTACACTTCTTTCGTTTCCTCCATATAGAAGGTCAGTTGCTACTGCATCTAAGATGAAACCAACATCTCTTTTACAAGTGTCTTGGTTGTATTCGAATCCACTCCAAGATGAAGAGATGAATGCGATAGTTTCTTCTTTAATAAATTCTTTGTTGTTTCTGATTAACTCAACTGAACCACTAACATCCACCGATGCGGTTACATAAGTGTAACCTCTTACGATGTTTTCAGCCATTCTACCAGCGTATCTAATACCATCTAATGTTGGTACTAATTGAGAACCAGAGTTTGGAGATGAACTACCACTAATGATTGCTGCTGATGGGTATTCGTAGTAGAACTTACCATTTACCACAGAAGCAGAAAGTGAGTTATGTAGCATATCCTCCGCTGCGCCTGAAATAATTAATCCAACATCTCTACTACAACTTGCTTCGTTGTAATCCAACCCACTCCAAGAAGAAGATAAGTAAGCTATTGTTTCCGATTGGATGAATGGAATATTCAGTTTCAATAAGTTGTAAGCCGCTACTGTCTTTGGTGCATCGGATGGTGTTCCATAATCCTCAATAGTAGGTAATGAACCAGTTCCATTTTCCACAATATCAAGAACAACGCCAATTGATGATGAAATCAATCTTTGTTGTAATCTATCACCAAAACTAGCTGATGTAATCTGAGCTACTTCAGTTACTTTAATTAAGTTTGTTGTATCCGAGTTATTAAGAGTAATCGTTGGTTTAACACTTAATCCATTTTGTACGATATTCTCAATAATACCCACACTTGCGTTCACTTTAGAAACTTCAATTGAAGAACCACTTAGTGAAGAAGTGAATTGGTTTGTATTAGTTACTTTGATGTGATTATCAACATTGGTAACTAATGTTGGTAATGAACCAGTACCATTTTCAATGATATTGATAATAGAACCAAATGATGAACTTACGATACCAAATTCAGTATCAGTTGTATAAGTTCCAGTTGGAGTTACAACATATCCAGATTCACCTGCTATTGTTGGGTCACCCAAATCACCATCTTGGAATA
>Ga0255769_10001942_pt1 | contig 22815 bp, 12 predicted proteins | sample 041ome_9_FD_179637 | JGI IMG/M metagenome (GOLD analysis project Ga0255769, IMG submission 179637) | Coastal salt marsh microbial communities from the Groves Creek Marsh, Skidaway Island, Georgia - 041413US metaG (version 2) | ecosystem: Environmental > Aquatic > Marine > Intertidal zone > Salt... | reverse complement strand
ACGAGCACTTTCTCGGGATGTACAAATCGACGTTATCTCCGTCAGCGTTGATCATTGTTTTAGTGGATGATACTTCGTAACGTAGAGTTTATGGCGAGATTCCGCGAAAGTGTGTGCAGTAAGAAGAAAAACTTCTTCAAATAAAATTGCTTCCTCTCCAGAGCTCTCTTCCTCGTTCCTTTCCTTCAAAAAAACGAAAAAAAAAAAGCTGGTTCTCTGCTCTCCAAAAAAACACTTCTCCTCCTCCTCCTGTTTCTCGAAATTCGTCACTTTAGCCCGTAGTACGAACCGTAAATAATAATGTCGTTCGCAGCGTCCGCCCCTACTCGATTGAATTTCTCAAACAGCGTTTGCTCCACGCAAGGCTTATCGGCCAAGGTACATATTTTTGGCGTCGTTTCTGTGTGTTTTTGTGCGCTTTCAAAGCGCGAAAATTCCTTTCTTCCGCCGTCTCTCCTCCCTCTGGATAAAAAAATTCCGAAGGAGGATTTGCTGCGCGCGCGCGCGCGATTTGTAACCTCACGCGACGTAAAAACTAACCAAATTTTCTCATTTACAGGCGCCGATTAGAGCTGCGAAAGCGTTTCCGTCGTTGAAGATTGAAAACAGAGTTGTGGTGAGTACCAATACCTCTTCTTTTCCTCGTCGTCATTTCGTCGTCACGCTTTTTTTTCCTCTCAACGTGTTGGAATTCAACCTAACCCTGTTTCTTCTTCTTCTTCTTGGTCGAAAAAATATTACAGATTCGTTTTACGCGTTTGGGAAGAAAGCGCCAAGCGTTTTACAGATTAGTTGCTATTGATTCCAAAAAGAGACGCGACGGATTACCGATCGAATTCTTAGGCTGGTACGATCCGATCAAAAAAGAGTCTTCCTTGAACGCCCCGGCGATCAAAGAGTGGATCGCGAAAGGGGCGCAGCCGTCAGAGACGGCGGGGTCGTTGCTTAAGAAAGCGCTCATCATCTCGTAAAGGAGGAGGAAGCTTTTCGGAGATACATATATATAAATAGATAAAAGAGAGAAAACAACGCGTTGTGTATTCTTATGTAGTAGCATTTCACATTATAGTAGAACTTATTGTTATTAAAAGAGAAGATATTCCTACCTTTTCGATTTTAAAAACGAGCGCTATTTCGCGCTCCCTCTCTTAAAAAAATTCCTCCTCCGGACCTTCTCCATCCTCTTCAGGCAACTCATCTTCTGACTCTTGCTCGTCTCCTTGCGTGAAGTCGCGAGCATTTTTGATTCGATCTGATAACCAGCTCGTCAATTTTTCTTCGTCATCGTGCATCATCATCGTGTAGTAGTTCATACCGTGCAGCTCGATTATTTTATGCACGTTTCTCTTCTCAAACGCAAACTGCCAGCCGAGCTTAGTAATCACCTCCGATTTTTCCAACAACGGGTGATACATGATTCGTAGGTAGTTTTGCACGGTAAAAAGGCCTTTGAAACTCACTTCAACTTCTCGAACGAGACCGGCGAGATCGTATTTCCTCGCCAAATTGAGTACTTCAAAGTAGTAATCCTGTATTAAGGTGGAGAAGTCTGAAGGCAAACTTTCGCGTTGCGAGAGACTCACCCCAGTGAATGTTCCAGAGTACAAATAGTACAGCAATTGCTCGCAGGCAAATTGGGAACAATCGAGCTTCACTCGACACATCGCGTTGTCTTTTTCGTTATCGTCGTCGTCATCGTCGTCGCCATCGTCGTCGTCGTCATCGTCGTCGTCGTCTTCGTCGTCGTCGTCGTCGTCGTCGTCAATCACCATGCGTGCAGGATCTTCCTCTTCGTCAACCATCGCTCCAAAGACTTTCTCTTCCTTCTTTTTGTTTCTTGTGTTTTTAACGTGCAAACAACCAGCTTCTATTAGCTTCAAGAACTTCTCGCTCGCGTGTGCGAATGCAATTCGATGCGCATGATACTCTAGACGACCGTAGGCGCACACGAACACGACGTCGCATAAATCAAGGTTCTTGGTTTTCGCGCTCATTTTCATTTCCGGTATCCCTGACATCCGATCGCCAAGTCTGACTTTATATTCGCCACCATCCATGACCACGAGACACTCCTTGAATAATTCCTTCTCGCCGTTATCTTTGGGAAAGAATTGAGTGGAAATTTCCGAAACATACTTATTTGCCACGATTTCGTTTGCTGCGTCGTCGCCGTCGAGTTCCATGAACTCGTCATCGTCTAAGAAAACTTCCGGGCCGTTGTTCCCTAGACCGTCGCGTTTCGTCTTTTCAACGATGCTAGAAATAGCCTCTATGGTTTCCCGCACATTCGCTCCAGTCGCTCCGGACGGGAGCAACGAGGAAGCGGTCAAGCAATGACCGTGCAATTTTTGGACGTTTGCTAATTTTTCTGTAATCGCGACGATACTTTTATTGAAGTCAGAACCTGGATTGTCGTATTTCATTATTTCTTTCGTAAACGCGAGCGACTTTAGGAAGTATCGCCGCGGTTCGATATTATTAGTTCCAGGTCTACTGAAAGACACTCCGTTTTCGGAAGACTTGTGTCCAGTTTTGTTCCACGCGTGATCAATGAGAACGTCGATTAATATTTTCAAACCTCCGGATTCGAGGAAGATGTCCTGCATGTCTTTCTTATTGCACAAGTGCGCGAAAGCGACGGCAATGCGAAACTTCTTCGCGTGTTTTGGCTCCGTCGTCATCAGATATTGCAAATACTCTCGACATTTCTTGTTTTTATCTAAAGTCAGTTTGTCTTCCAAACGTTGCAACGTTTTTTGTACGCACGTGGTGGAAGCTTCCAACAGAAGAGTGGCGTCGCGGAAACGTTGAACCGACCCTTCCGCGATGATTACGTGCACGTTATCCTCATTGTCCGATAATCCGTACAAAGCAAAGGCTGCGTTATGTTGCAAATTCTCCACGTATCGTCTCGCGTCGACTTTCAACTCAGAGTCCGGCTTTTTGACCGAACTATTTGTTTCTCGTAAGTGCAACATGATGTCATCGATGTTCGAATCGAGAAGTTTCAAGAGAGGACCAATACCGGTGCCAAAGCAAATGCCGATTTGATTATCCGTATTTTGCGCGAGTCTTCCCAGCGCGAACGCGGCCATTTCACGTAAACCAGGATCCGAATTCTTCAGCATCTCGACTAAAGGTGCGATGGCACCTCTCTGGACGATTCGAGTCATGTTATAATCTTTAGGCTCTGTAGCGGCGAATTGGCCGAGCAACAAAGCCGCCTCTCGTTGCGATTCAAGACACGAGGAAGATAACAAACCAATGACGGGCTGTAAAGCGCCTTCGTCTAAAACTCGTTTCTTAATGGGTAAACTCGAATGAACGAGATTCCCAATCACACCGACGGCTTCTTTGTGTACCGAAGAATCTTCTGAGCGGACCATGAAAAGGAGCATTTTCAAAGCGCCTTCTTCGACGATTTGGTTTTTGTTTTCAGGATTCTTAAATGCCAATGTTCTCAAGGCGGCAGCGGCGGCGCGTTGTACTTTCACGTCGTGCACGCAATGCAGCAAGGAAATCAACGGCGGAATACCACCATCGTGTCTCACGGTGGATTTGATGGCGTGATTTTCGTGCGCGAGGTTCGTGATGGCGTCGGCGGCGCGTCTCGCAACAGAAGATGTGATGGCGACCGGATCGTGCGGTTTTTCCTTTTGCTTTGAGTTAAAGTTCGAGATTATCTGGACCAAGACTGGAATAACCCCAGCGTCTGCGACGCGATCTTGATGACACGATTTACTAGCCAATAAACTCATGCAATAACACGCTTCTTTGAGTACTTCCGAGACGGAAACAATGCGTGGATCCTTTTCATCTTTCACGACGTCTAACAATGTTGCCACTCGATCGTTGATTTCACAGAGAACTTGTATCAACGATTTCACGCTTTCAACCATTCCTTCGTCAACCATGACGTCGCAAGCGTCTTCTAAACGCGTATGCGCGAGTGCAGATATAATCGTTTCTACTAAATTCAATTCGAGCACCGATGGGTACTTCCCAGTCGCTAGAAACGTTGGATCGCTCGCATCCACATCCGTCGATGGATTTCCCTCCGGTAAGCCGAGAGAACCCACCGCGACTTTCGCCCGAAATATTCGCGCGTAAACACGAACGCTTTTATACAACTTGGTCTTCTTTATGTTCTGGTCTTCATCGTCGTAGCAACTTCGAAACTTCAGGACTTCCGAGGTTGAACATCCGACGATCTGTTTGAGCGCGTCGTTCAAGTCCGCCTCCTTCCGAAGAGTACGCCAGTTGACTAAAGTTCCCTTGCTGTATTCTTCCTCAAATGATTTCAATTTTGCCATTCCTTCTTCGGTGTTCTTCATATTGTCGTAAATATGTTCTTCCGATTCTCGCCATAGTCTCTCCATCCATCTAGCCATGCGAGTTTGGCTGACGACGCGGTTGATAACGTCCGGCACGGTTGGAGTTTCCTTCACTAACTCTGTGACAGAGCGCATCATAGATTTCAGCCCGTCTCGCTCAGTTACCGAGAGCAATTGCTTGGGATTACCGGAGTTGCGAAAGTTCTTGCCGAAGCTCTTGATCAAGTGTTCAATCTTTCCTATTATTTTCTTATGTTCGCCCATGGCGATGATTGCCGCCGAAACCGATTCTTTCACGTTGCCTTCTTTTCGTTCGAGCAATTTCAACAATACGGAGGAGAAGTCGCGCTTGTCCAACTCGTCGTTGATCTCTCTTATTTTTCCGTTCATGCTCGCAACACATTCGGAAACGCATTGAATAATTTCCGCCGTTACGGCACCTTTCTTTCGCGCCGTTTGATAAGAGCTCATTCCCGGTTTCGGTTGTTGATTCTTTAAATTCGTTTGTTCCCATAAAGACCTCTTCATCCAATACGTCGGAGAGGCACACATGGCGTTTTCGTAGTTTTCAAGATACCATTGTCCCATCGACAAGGAGGAAGATGCGGAAGACGATTGCGGTGACAGCATATCGAGCAGTCTCGTCACTATCAATGGTACGAATGCGCCCTCCTCGTATTTCAGCACCTCCGCGCGAACTTGCTCTTTCTTGTTTAATAAAGCTCCAAACAACGACGCTAACTCGAGGTCGAGTGCGATGAAGCGGTGACCACCGGTTGCCTTTTGCAATATGATTGCGTCTGACGGTATATCGCGCAAGAGCTGAAGAAGTAACGGTAAAATGTTCGTCTCTTTGACAATGAGCTCCGCGCAGTCGCCGCACTTATTCTCTCGAACTGCGGTACTCGATGCAAGATTTTCCGTCGTCTCTTTCGCCATTTCTTTCAAAATGCTCAACTTTGCGATCAACTTGTAGAGAATTGGTCCATATTGTCCCGCCCTATCGCGCATCGGTAACGATGCTTCAACGTTGCCACTTTCCTCGGTAGGACTGTATAATCGGTCCACATAGTCGCGTTTGATGCCATCAACTAAGTGTTTGTGATACTTTAAGATGCACAAAGTGCGACAAATATCTTTCCGAGGAAGAGGATGAAAATTCCCGAAAAACCCGTCGTGTTGTGCCGCTACAAAGAAAGCAACGAGTTTGCGGCAAAATGCAGCTTTTGTCTCGGAGTGCGGCATCAATAACCATTGGCCGTATTCGTATGTATCCTGCATCTGTACACTCTCCGAGTACAAGAACACCTCTTTGCTCTCGATAAAATCGGGCGCATACCACCTGGATAAATTCTCTGCCACTATCACCTTTTCTCCTGAGGTGAAGAATGTCTCGTCTAAATTTTTTGGCAACATGGTGCCGTATATATCTCCAGCCATTGCGCATAGACGGGAAACGATGTCGCTGCCGAGCTTGTAAACTTCACTAAAAGCTTTGTGTATTTTTATACCTTCCGTGGAATCGTTCCGTTCATAGGCTCGAAACCGCGAAACCGCGAGTGAAACGATTGGAATGGAATAGATACATCGACCTATAATATCGCTATCCTCCAAGCGCATATCGCTTCTCGTAAACAAATACGAGCAATGCGTCAAAAGAGATGCCGTGGCTATCTTCGTCGTGGTTGTTTGTTGCTGCAGTTTTGTTCCATCTCCTTTCATCGCTTGGTCGTGCTCCATCCCCTCTAATTCGTTGTATTCGTCGTCAGGCTCTTGGCCACCGGCGGCCGCTATCGGTGTTCTCGATCTTTTTCCGAGCGCGCCTTCTTCTTTCTTATTCGTCATAGCCCCAAAATCGGTTATCATCTCTCCCTGCCATGGTGCCGTTATCGTATTTCTCGCGTACAATTTCTTGCGTAACGTTCGCGCCAACCTTTTTAAGCTGTCGAAATCTAATTTAGTGGTCCCGACCGATTTGCTGCTAGTTGTCTTTCTTGCCTCCGCGTTTGCGGACGCGTGTCCCGTGTATTCTAATTTTTGCCAAGTCTGAAACTCTTTTTCGTTGCTTTCGCCGATTAAACTGATCATAACTGCCATTACCGCGGTTAAAATCTGCGCGTTTTGAAGCGTAATTTCTCTCGCCGTGTTGATTTGCTCTTCTTCTCTCGTCATCTCTTTCGTGACTAAGTTTGATTCCAACGAAAGAAATTCTACGGCATCGAACAACTCGTGTCTGGCGCATGCAAACGCCAGCGACTTTAAACGCGTCAACACTTCCTTCATTAGCCCTTGAAATGCTCGAATGTGACTCGAGGTTCTCTTCTGACAAACGTCACCCGGTAGCTTCAAGTTTAAAACGTACGCAATCATCTTCAATCTTTCCACGCGTTCTTCGGTCGTGGATCCTCTTTCATAGATTTCAGTAAACCTGTGCGAGTGCGGTAACCGACTGAGTTGTTCGCTCGTCGTCGGTTCCTTCAAGAAAAAGTCATTATGACACACCGGCTCTAAAATCTTGGACAAGTGCGACTTCTTTTGTATCAACAGCTGTGCCAACGTTTCGATTCCGTCGAATTCTTTGGTCCATGCGTCCCCTTCTTCCCCTTCTTCTTTCTTCTCGAATCTGTTAATCTTCTTCAGGCGTTCCCTCGCGGTACCTGTCGGCCCCGCCGAAATAGTCTTCGAAGGATACGAAATGTCGACGCGACCGTGTTTGTTTGCTGTAATTTCTGCGGGCGTATACTCCTCCATCGCTCTCGATCGCACGTTCCACATGTCTTCAAACAAAAGACTTCCGGAATCTAACGCGTTGTACGGCGTTATTTCTTCGCGTTTTTGTTCATCTCCATCTTCTTCTTTTTCTACTCCTTTTCGCTTCTTCTTCTTCTTTTCGTCGTCGTCTCCTTTTTTCTTCTCAACTTCCTCCTCCTCCTCGGAAAAAGAATCATCCAACGCCTTCTCCTCCTCCTCTTCCTTTTCGTTACGGTCGTCGCATTTCAAGCGCTCTAAGTGCTCTCGATATCGCGAAGAGGAGTGTACTAACAGCGCGAACCATTCTCTCGGCGTGATCTTCTTCTCGTCGTTTTCCTCCTCCTTTTCTTTTTCCTCGATAGAACCAATCGTCGTCGTCTGACTCGTCGTCGTCGTCGTCGTCGTTTGATTTTTTTTGCGTAAAGTTTCTTCGTCGTTTTGGTGTGATTTGATTTTCGTCTTTGCCTTCGTCTTCTTCTTCTTCTTCTTCTTCTTCTCGTCGTCGTCAAAATCGTCGCGCTGCTGCTCAACCGCACCCGCACCCGCCGCCACCGCTTTTGGAGAAGGAGAAGGAGACGAGGTCGTCTCTTTACTCCGCTTCCGCTTCGGGTACGGAGAGCCCGCCATGGTGATGGTGAAAGATTTTTTTAATTTTCTTTCCAGATGACGAGCAGTCGTCTGTTTGTGACGAAACTGCCTTCTTTGAATTTTTTTGAGGAGTGAAGCCAAAAAGAGATTGAAAGAAGCGCTGTGATGAATAGTGAGAGAAGTTGAGCACCCCTTTCTATTTTTTTCTCTCTCTTACATTAAATAGGTTTATTAAACGACTAGTGTTGCTACGAATTACGATATCATCGCGAGTATAGTATTAATCCTGTAATATCCCGAGGATCTCTTCGTCTCGGTATAAGAGGAACTCTTTCTTTTGCGGGCCTTCGTCGAGCTTGACGGCTTGACCGCCAAACTCCGGGAGCAAGACTTTATCGCCGGCTTTAACGCCTGTAATAATAATAGTATTAAGTCATCGTTAGGAAAGAGACTCAATGTTGTTCGTGAGTAAAAAGTCGTACCGTTTGGAATTAGTTTCCCGTCCATTGGACTCGGTCGCCCCGGTCCGACGGCGACGACGACGCCGGCGTTGAGCTGTAGTTATTTAATAGAACAAGAAAGAAAGAGAGAAACATCATCCAATCGTCAGTCACGCGCAGAAAAGCGAGAGCTCTACTCATCATAAAAAAAAGAAAACGCGTCCATCATCATCCTCTGTTTCAGCTCTTAAAGAGAACGTCCTCCCAATGTGGAGCGCTCTCTCTCTCTCTCTCTCTCAGATAAACAAACCAAAATCGAAATTCATAAAAAGAAGACTAAAGAAGAAGAAGAAGAAGAAGAATGAGAATGAGAATTCATCCGACGTACTTTACTTCCGACGGTTTCTGGCAACAAAATCCCCCCGCTCGTTTTCGTCGCCGCGACTGCTCTCTCCACCAGAACTCTGTCCATCAGAGGAATCAACTTTTTTACCGCGCTCATCGTTTTGTTGTGTCGTTGATGAGTAGTTGCTTCTCTTCTGTTTCCCCGTAAAGGAGTGTTAATCAGTGACGGCAGACTGACGAAAAATTTCTTTTTTTCAACTTTTTTTCACAAAAACAACAAAAACTTTTTTTCTGTTGAGAAAAGTCTCTTTCAAAACCCATCACTCGCGCGCGCACTCGCACCACACGCGCTCGCTTTCTTTCTCTCCTCGTCCTCTCTGCTGCTTAGTATTAATGATCGTCTCCTCGACGAATTTATCATCATCGTCGCGAGTTTCTTCTTGGAGAGGAAAGTCTACTTTTTTAAAAACGACGTCAATTGGCTCCAAATCCTCCTCCAAAATATCTCATCGGTCAACTCGTTACAAAAACATTATAAAAATGGAAAACTTTGAATCGACGCCGAAACCGGAAGGTGCTCCCGAGTGCACCGTGTATTACACTCCCGAGTTAGTCTCGAAAGCGATCGCGGAGTTGACCGCGGAAAGCGCGAGAAGTGCGATTGAAGAGAGAGGGTACTTCACGCTCGGATTAGCCGGCGGGAGTTTGATTAAAATGCTTTCCGGATTGAAGAAGGACACAAACGAGGAGAATAAAATTGAGTGGGAGAAATGGCACGTATTTTGGGTGGACGAACGATGCGTGCCTTTAGACGATCCAGAGAGTAACTTTGGTGGCGCGTACGAGACGTTGTTTAAGGACGTGCCAATCCCGAGAGAGAATTTGCACGCCATCGACGACGGTTTGTACGAAGCGAACGAAGGCGCGAGCGCAAAGTCGGCGGAGGCGTACGATAAAGAGTTGAAGAGCTTATCGGAGACAATCTTACCGAAAGGAGACGGTGGATTGCCGATATTTGATCTGTTGTTGTTAGGTTTTGGGCCGGATGGGCACATATGTTCGTTATTTCCGAATCATTCGCTGGTGAAAGTGAACGACGCGCGATGGATTTTACCCATCGCGGATTCGCCGAAACCGCCTCCCGAACGCATCACGTTTTCTATGCCAGTGGTGAATATGGCGAAACGAAAAGTATTTGCCGCCGTAGGGGAAGGGAAAGCAGAGATGGCGAAACACATCTTAGAGGATGCAAATAAAACGGACGGGTCGATACCGGCGGCAATGGTTAAAGATGCGGAGTGGTTGTTCGATACGACCGGATCGAGTAAATTGACGACGACGCACGTTAGGTTTGAGTTTCCAGGAACGCCGACGCTTTTGGGTTTAGACACGAAAGAAGAAGACTGATTTATGATGCGATGATGGTTGGTAGAAGAGAAGCGTGTAATTAAAATATTATTATCGTCATTATCGTTGTTATTACTTCGCATTATTGTTCATATAAATCTCTGGATCGTGCGCGAATCGCAAAAGGTTATATTTGTGTTCGCGTTCTTTCATGCCTTTCCATCTGACCGCTTCTGCCTCTTCCATATCAATTTGCTTGAACTCTTCGTCCCAATCTAACTGAGTGGTCGCCAAATCTTTGCACGGAAATGCCTCGTTCTCTTTAGCAATCTCGTCGTCTTTGTAATACGTCTTCTTTTCGCTTTTTTTGAAGACGTTTCCGAAACCATCTTTTTTATCTTTCAGATCTTGTTGTTTACGGAGAAGTTGTAATTTTTTCCGGAGCGGAGCGAGTTCGCGCTTTAACTTTTCCACGTTCGATTCGGTCGCTTCTTCTTCGAGTTGTAACGCAGTATCCATATCTTTCTCTGCTTCTTCCCACTTAAGCAGTTCCAAGCGCGCCTTTGCCCTTCGCATGAGCGCTTTGACGTTATCTTTCTCGCAATCCAACGAATCAGAAGCGAACGCTTCCGCCTCTTTATAATTTTCCATCTTCAAATGTAGCATCGCGAGATTGTTATAAATCTTATGCGCGACTTGAAAGGACTCTTTGTTTTTCTTTTCTCCGTCTTTATCGAATTCGCCTTGCGGTTCTCTCAACGAAAAGACATCCGCGCCTTTATCCCACATGAGTTTCGCTCGGCGATACCGCTTCGTTTGATATAACATGCGGCCGCGCTCCAACATTTTCTCGCCGTACTCCAACCGTTCTCTGTGCGACATCGCAAACTTATCATCTGTAACGCTATCGTCGGTAACTTCAACCACTTTAACTACAAATAAAGCTGTGAAAGTAATCGTTTGCGTCTCGGGTAAAAGCGCGTCGCATAACTGATATTCCGAGGAGGCAAAAATTTTCACCTCGGCGATATCGTTCACCCGCATTTTTAAAAGCGCTTCTTCCAACCCTTCCGGATGCGTTGAGTCTCCAATCGCGAATTTGTGTTCCACCCACGGTACTTTGCTTTTCTCTTCCTCGTTTTCTTCGGCGTACTCGCACAAATCTTTCACTTCAAGTATGATTGAGTTTCCTTCTCTCAAAAGCGGAGGCGTTACGCTCGTCTTCGTTTTGGCAGCTCTCCGAGAGAGAAACTTCAACTGCCCTTGACCCGCGCATATGTCCACAATCACTTCTTCTTCTTCTTCTTCTTCTTCTTCTTCTCGCAGCACGGTTTCCTCCTTCTCGTCCTCCTCTTCGGATGATCTTTCGCGCATGGTGTGGTGTCTCGTCGTCCTTGTTGTGTGTTCCATTTTATATTTTTCAAGGCGTTACTCGTATTTTTTAAGTTTTGTCTACAAATAGTTCTTTCAATGCTAAAATTTTAGTACGTTTTAGATATATTCTCTCTCTGTCTCCCCAATCGTCGTCGACGTCGTGCAATGCCAGCCGTCCGTCCCGAGTTCCCCGTCTGCTCTTTTCCCCGTGTTGTTCTCCAAGCGCTAGTCGCTCGAAAGAAAACGGTTCCAACCTTCTCGCGAAAACTCTCTCTCTCGTGTTCTGCTACTAAGTTTTTTTCTATGCGTGTTTATACATACATACATAAAACTTCTTAAAGCTGCACACCTTCTCTGACGATATCGTACGGGATCGGCGTCAAGATTTCCGTCTTGACGTTTTCCAAAGTAAAACCCTCTCTCGGCAAACCCACCGGTGCTCTCTTCGTGACAATCTTCTTACCCGCCTTCTTCGCCGCGGCGTGCGCCTCGTCGTTCGCCTTTCTTCTCGCTAAGAAATCTTCTCTGCATCGAGAGTGTTGCACGTGCTCGTAACGGATGTGAAGTCTCTTACGGATGATTCTGCCACCGACTTGCTTGTTCACCTCGACACCAACCGCGTGCGGAGTAACATCCCAGACGACGCCAGTTCTACCTTGGTACACCAAGTACGGCATGCCCTTGTGTTGAGAAGAATCAACTTTGATGTCAACGTAGTCTCCAATCTGCGTGATATGAATGGGATCAAAAAGAGAATAATTAGTCAGTTTCAATAATTAATAACGCGATTCATCGACAACATCTGCTCGAAACACGTCGCCTCGCGTCACACGCGCGCGCGGAAGCACGCGCGATTTTTTTTTCTCAAGGGAAGAAACCCCACAAGTAGTGGGTCGAGGCCGTCGACGAAAATTGAACGAAATGTGTCTTTAAAACACCATCGCGAACGGAAATATCGCCGTTTCTTTCCACGAATGCCTCAAAACATGCGCGGAGTACGCGCGAACGATTTGATTCCAGGAAGAAACGAACGCATTCCCGTCTACATCGATGGTTTTCGACGCCCGAAATTTGAGAAAAAAAACAACTACGCGCGAGCAGAAAGCGGATTCTGTATCACTTACTCTGAACGTTCTCAAATACGTCGTCGCGTTCTTCGGTCCGTTTTGGCGGAAACCGCGCGTGAACATGTTTCTCGTGCCATGTCTGAGACCTCTGCTTCGTGCTCTTTGATTACCCATGTTTGTTTATTCGCAGTGGTAATAAATTTGCGCCTATTTCAATGAAGAACCAAAACTGTACGAGTATGAGAGAACAAAAAGAGAGTCCTCGTCTGCGACCTGAATTTCGACCATAAACAAAAAAAAGTTCCTGTCCCTTTCGTCGATCGTTTTTGTCTCTTCTCCTTCTTCTACCTTATAACGTTATTCTTGGGGAACGTCCTCATTCTTAATAAGAAGAAGACAAAGCGTTGTTGTGTTGTTCGGAAGAAGGTGGTGGTCTGTCTCTCCCCGGTCGTCGGTTTCCCTCTGTGAGAAGGCGCATCCTCTTCCTCCAACGACGCATCAATCATCTCATCCCCGTCGTCGTCGTCATCCAACGAAGACGAAGACGAAGAAAGTTGTTCTGTTTTCGTTCCGTTCCTTTTCTGCCAGACAGACAAAAGAACGGTCGACGACGACCCGAGAGAGAATCGAATTTAATAATCTCTTTGAAAAACGCTCGTCGTTTTCTTCCCGCTTTACCTGTTGTCTCGTTCGTCGATTCATCAACGAAGAAGCCTCAAAAACACTCTCGAATCTCTCCGCACAGAAGAAGAAGAAGAAGAAGAAGGAGAGTAAAAGAAAATGCTGAAAGAGGCGATCAAAGCGGTCGCGGCCGCGCGAAAGAAGAAGAAAGGGCGAGAGATCGCAGAAAAGTCGATCGCCGAAAAAAAGTCGACAACAACATCAGAAGAGAGTGATGTTGACGACGATGATTCCTTACCTTCATCGATCTCGGATGAAGAAGACAAAAACAAAAACAAAAACAAGGAGGCGAAGAAAAGAGGGAGGAGTTCGACGGATTCTGGGGAAACGTTTGAAACCACAACGACGGGGACGAATAACAACGGTACCTCGGAGGATTCGGATGAAGACGGCGAAAAGAAAGAAAAGAATAGAAAACGAAGGATGAGGAGGAAAGGGAGTCCGACAGACACGGACGACGAGGAGGAGGCGTATGTGAGAGAACTATCCACGCAACAACAACGGCTGAAGAAAGTAAAGAGGACGAATATGATCGATACAAATACGGCGATGATGACGGCGCTCGGTGGTGGTGCCGTTCCGGCTGCGCAAGTTGCACCGATAGCAGTTCCACAGCTGACGTTAGACCAAATTCAGCAGTTGCTTGCGCAGCAACAATTGATGCAGATGCAAAATTTGCAGCAACAGTTTGTACTGCAGCAACAGGAGCTCATGAGAAATCCGCCGAAAGATTTCATGTCAGCGTTGCAGTTTTTGCAACAGCAGCAAGTCCAAGCCATGTATAATTTTAATAATTCTGGTGCCAATGCAGCCTCCGCTGCAGTCATGTTGAATCAAGCGACATCTGGATCGTTACCCCCGAGCCTTTTAAATTCTCTTTCTTCGGCTATGAACGGCGGCAACATAGGAAACAACGCGCTCGCGCCTTTGATTCAAGAGGAATTGCAGTTAAAGTTGAAGCAACAACAGATGAAGGAGTATCGAAAAGAACTTAAAAAGAAAGAAAAACTCCTCGAGAAGCAAAAGAAGTATCCGTACGCGAATGAGAGTTTTAAAAGTATCATGAGTCAGCAATTGGAAGGTTCGATGGATCAACAAATGGAAGAAGACGAGGAAGGTGACGAAGAACGAGCAAGGGCGACAGTCTCAGTTCAAAGACAAAGCGATGATAGTGGTCGCATCGCGCCCAAAGCGGGAGCATCTGGTATTGGAGTCCCGACGCAGTCGGCTGCTACGACGACAACAACGATAACGCCTAGTTTGAAAGAACAAAGAGAAATCCTGAACGCCAAAAACGCGAACCACAAGGAAGCGTCGCAATTCGTTTCTGGACGCGCCTGCGGCGTGCAAGGATGCGAATTACTTTGCGAAAAAAGTCGCTCCTTAGTTGGTGTCGTCCAACAGTGCTGCGAAATGCACAAACGCGAAGACAGTTTCAACTTAAAAGAAAGAGAAGGCGTCTTTCGATGGTGTTTCTACTGTCATCGTCCTCAGAAAATCGAAGAGTTTTCATCGAGTAGTAAATCTATTTGCAGGGAAAAGTTTGCGTTGCGAAAGCAAAGACGTAAGTTGGCGAGTCAAAAGCAGAAACTTTTAGCGGAAGCGTCGAAGACGCAGATAGCGATGCAACAATACGTGACGGTAGAGCATCTTCAACAACAACAACAACAACAACAACAACAACAACAGTTGATTGAGATGATGCAGTCGAAACAAGCGAAATCAAAATCTTCTAAGAAGAAAGAAAAACGACCGAGGACGTCGGAGGAAAAGGAAGCCATGCGCGCTTTGTGCGATATCCTCGCCGATGAGGAACGAAGAGAGAGCGAAGAGAAACAGCGCGCCGAGAAAGAATCGTCTCAAGAAGATGCCTGAGGAAAAGGCTAGTAGAAATTTAGTAATAATACGAGTGTAAGAAGAAATACAGAAGATATAAAACAAATAATACGCAACATTCGCTATTACTATCTCGCTTACTTATTGAATCACCACTTACACTTGCTTGCTGAATTGCGTCTCTATGCGTTTCTTCATCGCGTCCACGTCGTCAAATCTCTTTTTTATTTCATAAAGTTGACACAACCTTCGCATTCGGCGAAATGCCGTTGGCGTGTGACCGATACCAACCGCGTCGGTTATTTTTACCGATCTCTCCAAGACAACGATGGCGTCTTCTATGCGTTCCAACAAGAGCAACGCTTCGGCCATGTGATGTAATGTCAGCGCAATCTCCGGATGGTTCTCGTTTTCAAACACGACTTGCTTCAAGTTCAAACTCGTTCGATAGTTTTCGTACGCCTCTTTCGGCTTGTTGTTTTGCAACATGCATGAAGCCAAATTATGCAACGCTGCTGCTATTGTCGCTTCCGCTTTATATTCTGCTCCTTTTCTCTTATCTACTTTACTACTACTATCACTACTACTGCTACTACTACTACTATTTGGCGTCGTCTCTTTCAATTCTCTCAGTAAATCCAAGCACTCTTTGTATAATCCTTCCGCTTTCTCCCACATTCGTTGCGTCCTCGCGAGTTCCGCCAAGTTATTCAGCGCCGCCGCGACGTGCGCGTCCTTCTCTCCAAATCCAAGCTTTGCTTCTTTCAACGCGCGTTCGAAACATTTCAGAGCGAACTCGATATCTCCGGCTAAGAATTTTTCGCGTCCCAAGTCGGTATACACTCGCCATTGCGCCGTGTGTCTTCCTTTTTTACTTTTCCCGTTCGTTTTCGTCGTCGTTTGTTCTTCTTCTTCGCCTTCGATGTGCACTTCCACGTCTTCCATATTTTCTCTCTCCTCTTTCGTTAAAGAAGAAGGCATTTTCTTCTGCGCGTCCCTTCTTCCTCTTCCTCCTTCTTTTTCGAGACACGAGGCGTGCGAGAGGAGAAAATATGATGGAAGACGACCTGGAAGAAGAAAACCGTTGTTGTTTTTGTTGTTGTCGTTATTCGTATTCGTATTATTACTACGAGGATGCTGATGACGACGACGACGATGATGCGTTGCGAATTGCGTTGGTGATGATATCGAAATCGTTTCCGTCGTTCGTGTCGTCCCCGAATTAAAGAGAAACGCATCGTGCGCAGCTGCAGCAGTAGCTGCAGCAGCAACAGCAGCAGCAGCGGCGGCGGCTCGAAGAACGACTCTTTCCTGCGTAAACGTCGTCGTCCTTCTCAAAATCATCATCTCAACACAAAACAACAACAACTGTCATTTTTCTTTCGTTGTTGTGCTTTTTTCTCTTCTGAGGTGTCTGACTGACAGAGTGAACACATTTTTTGCACCAGAGAAAGAAGAAGAAGAAAAAAAGAAGAAGAAGGAGAAAAAAGTCAACACAACAAACAGACAAAAAAGAACGTTAAAAAACACCACTGTACACAACACACATCAGAAGAAGAGTAGTAGAATAGTGTTAGTAGTATGAATATATTCTTCTAAACAACGCGTGTGTTTTATGAGTAGTATAATAGTAGTGTGAGTATTACTCTTTGAATGATGACGACGACGAATGCGACGACGACGAAGAGTTTTAGTAATAACAAGAAGACGAAGAAGAAGAAAAAGATGAGCAAAATCATCGAGACCAAAACGAACGAGAACGAGGAGAAGAAGGGGAAGAAAAGTGATGATGCTATAGAAGAAGAAGAAGAAGAAGAAGAAGAAGAAAACGACGACTTTAATAAGACGAATAGTAATAATAACGAAAAGACTTTTACGACGATTCCAGAGCACATCAAAACTTTGGCGTTGAACCAAAAGGAGAATCTCGCGCGTTTACTCATCGTCAGCATCTGCAACCGAAAAGATTTGTTCGTTAAAAAATCGACTTTACAGACATTCGACGGCGAAGACTTTCAGCTACTCCGAAACGTTCGAGAGTTATATTTGAACGAGAACGACATCGAAAGAGTAGTCAATTTAGACCGACTTCCAAAGAGTTTAAAGTTGTTACACATCGAAGGGAACAAATTGAATTCGTTCGAGGGCATCCGCGACGTACCGAATACGCTCCAAACGCTCTCGATGAGGAATAATTCAATACGCGACTTCTCCGAAGTCGCGAGAAAAGACGGAAGGAAATGGGATTTAGAATATCTAGATGTTCGAGAGAACGAGTTTGGTAACTTTGCGGATTTACGGTTGGTGGAAGAATTTGTACATTTGAGAGAGTTACGGTTGAGGAGCGAGGAAAACGACAAAAGCGAGAATAATAACGATAAGAAGAGTAACAAGAAGAACAATCCGGTGTGCAAGTTACCTTCGTATCGCATGGCCGTGCACGCGTTTATTCCTTGGTTGGAAATGTTGGACGATATTGGGTTTACCGCCAGTAGTGCGTTGGTGATTGAAGAAGAGAAGAAAATTTTTGAACGAAAACGAATATCTTCGTCGCAGGAAGCTTCGGAACACCAGCGCCATCAACACGTGGAAGAAATCATAGAGGACGATGAAAAAGACGACAACGAGACGGTAGGAGAAGAAGAAGAAGAAGAAGAAACGACGTCGACGTTGTTGTCCCTCGAAGACGACGAGGAAGATAAAGAGAAGAAGAAAACGGCAGCGCAGAAATGGAACGCGAGCGTGAAAATCGACGAGCAACAACAACAACAAGTACAACCTTCTTCGCGACCACTGTCGAAACCGTCGCCTTCGTCCTCTTCGAAACTGATGAATCATATTTTGCGGAACAAGCTAAACGTGTCTTCTTCTATCGCGAAAAGGAAAGATGAGGGCATGCAAACGACGACTACGAATAATAATAATAATAATAATAATGATAGCAACAGCAGCAATAATTATAGAAGTAGTAGTAGCAATAGCAATACGTTAACGTCCAAGTTAGAGAGAGAACTCTACGAGCTGAAGAAAACGTTCGAAACGAAACGACGTGAAAACGAAACTTTAAGCGGTGCTTTGATGGAAGTCACGAACGAGGTAAAGCAAATCGACCACGAGACGTCGGAGATGTACGAGAAAAGCGCCAAGTTAGCGGAACTCTCGAATTTGAATTACGCTTCCGCAAACAGGTATAAAAATGAAGTGGACTTACTGAAACGAGAGTTGAAGGAAAATCGCAAAACGCTCGAAAACGCTCTGAGTGGCGAAGCCGAAGCGTTGGAGGAAGTGAACACTCTGAAATCGACCATAGAGTCCATCAGAAACGAATACAATCGAACGATATCTCGAATGCGCGACGAACACAAGATGGAAATTCGAAAGGTTTCGAAAACAGTCAGTTCGTTGGAGGAGTTGGAATACGCCGCCGAGGACGAAATCGAACATTTACAGGGAAGGATACGAGAGATGGACAAAGACTACTCGAAGAAGTTAGAAGACGTCACGAACGAGAGGAATGCAATCACGAGACGCTTGGAGGCTTCGTTCGAGGAATTGAAAGAGTTGGATTCAGTGTTAGCGACGGAAACGGAAGCGCTAGTGACTGCGGAGAGTTTCGCAGAGGAGTTGTCGACGACCAACGAAAGTTTGAAGAATGAAATGAAGGAGATGAGAGAAGAGTTGATGAGATTGCGGAAAGAGGTGCCAGAGTTGGAAAGTAAGAAGGAAAAGTTGAGCGACGAATGTGGATCTCTCAAAGAGGAGCTGAAAGCGAAAGAGGCCGCGATTGCTGCTCAACTCGAAAAGGTGAAGAAAGCGGATACAGACTTGGCCGAAGCTTCTTTGAAAGAGGAAAGCGCAAAGAAAGCAAACTTGGAGGTGGCGCACATGCGAGAAAGTCTGGACTTAAAATCTGCGATGCTCGAGAACTCGAACGCGTTAGTCACGAGCTTGAAAGAGGAAGTCGTAAAACTTTCCAAAGAGAACAAGGAGTACGCCGTAGCGCACGCCAAGTGTTCTACGACTTTAGAGAGTCAAGACGCCAGGGTGATACAGTTGGAGAACGAGTTGAAAACGGAACGTTCGAAACGCATGGCGTTTGAACGAGCACACGTTGGTAGCAAAGACGAGATTATTGCCAGGGACGAGATGTTGCACTGGGCCAACGGTGAGGTGGAACGGTACGGGATCTTATTAGAGGAGGTGAAAGAGGAGAAGGAGGAAATCATTGACATTGCGCGAAACTTGCAAGAGCAATGCGACGACTACAAGCGAATCGCGGAAAGAGCGTTCAAAGAGAAGGAAAGCGTCGAAGAGGAAATGCGAATGCTTTTGAGTTCACAAATACGACGCGAAGAAGAATTTGATATGGTGCGGCAAGTGTTCGCGAAAAGCTCGTTGATGAGCGGAGGCAGTTAGAAGAAACAACACGCATGACGAATATATATTTTTGAAACGAAGACACGTAATGTACACTCAAATCGTAATAGTCCCACTCAAGGTTCTTAAAACGAACTTTTAATGTTCGTGCGACATCGCTACCAACGCGTTGACGTGGCATTGAAAAGGCAACAAGGGCGTCTTTGCTTTTCTTTCACAAACTCCTTTTTTTCTACTACTCTTTCAGAATTAATTCTCATTTGCCTAATTAATGAGCGTAATTACTGTTTCCCTTCATTTATGTATTGTTCAATTAATATTTTCTCGCGTGTAAAGTAATAAAATGGCTGAAAAAACATTCAATTCGGTAAGAACGTTCGGGAATGATTATATTTGTTTTATTAATTTTAACGGAAATATGCTCCATATAAAAGATATCATAAGTAGTCTGGGGATAATAAAACATATAAAACATGATACGGTATAGTTGAAATAATTCATGATGTACAAACAAGGATTTAAAATCCACTTACTAAAATTTAAATAATTAATAAATTTAAACAATAAATAAACTTCGTGTAAATATATGATTTTAGTAAATGTATTTAACGAATAAATCGAATAATATATTAATATTCCCAAAATGTGCGCTTTGACTCGGGAAAATGTCATTGCACGCGTTAAATAAAAATTTATCTCGCCAGAGGCTCTTTTTTTTAAAAACAAGTACTAGAAAAGTAGAGAGCGTGCTTTTCGTTTTGCACTCACTGCTAAAAGCGCGCTTTAGAATCGCTTTGAACCCACACTCATAATAGATAGTACTCTCATTTCCGCACGTTTTTCGTGCGTCTTGTTCGCACACCGAAGCTACATTGTCCTCCGAGTTTTGTTTCCTTTTTCTGTGGGGCGTTCGGTTTTTTTTTCTCTTTTTTTTGCCCAACCAACAAAAATTCTCTGTCAGAATCAGATTCCAAGAAATCTTCGAGAACAACTTTTTTTGTGCCAAACCATCGCAAAGAATTCGAACAAATTCGCTCCGAAAACGCCATAACTACACACAAAAAACTAGAATAAAGATGTCTGCTTTAACTTCATCGTTCACCGCCAACTTGGTTTCGGTCAAATCTGCCGCCAAGAAGTCCCAAAAGGTTGTCGTCGGCGTCCACGCGTCCAACGAATTCGCCAAGAAGGTACGAAAATTTCTTCGCTAAAAAACTCTTGATTTCTTTTGTGTTAATCGCGCGCCGATCGGTGGTTCGAACACGCAGTCGCGAATGGAAAAACGAGAATGTTCGCATCGATTTGAATAAAAGTGATGTTTAGCTACGTTTTCCTCGCGTTCGAGTCGAATTCCACGTTTATTTTAGCATCCGTCGTGGGCGTTTTCACTCACCGAATTTTTCTCTTTCAACCATCATCACTCCCTTCTGGAACGCTCTTTCTTGCTTCCTTTTGTTCTTTGCTTTCGCAAAAAATTGAAAAAAAACAGAGCATCTCCTTCGTCGCCGCGTCTGTCATCGCGTTGCAAGCGTCCCCGGCGTTGGCGATGAACGCCATCGAGCTCACGGATAAGAGAGCCGAAAACGTTGGTGGTTTGCAGCTCATCTACGAGGTATGTATTTCGTCCTTCGCTTGGATTTGAAACGTATTCGTTTCCGAAACTTTCGCGCGCGCTGCTCTTTGCTCTTCTTAGCCAGGAAAAAAGAGAGAGTTCTCGCAAAAACCAACCAAAACTGGGTGAAACAAAAGAGATTTTCTGCGTCATCCGATTTTTAATTGATTCGTTTGTTCTTTGCGGTTGGAAGACGAAAAAAGAGTTCGTTATTTGAGAGGAATTTTTTCTTACCAACAAGTCTTCTTCTTCTTCTCTCTTCTCTTACAACAGGCGCGTGACTTGAACATCAACGAATCCACGAGAGGCGACGGGGCGTCCAGATTTGCTTTGCAAAAGTTGTCCACGGAACAAACTGCGGCGAGAGCGAAGGAAGCGACGGCCCGTTTGTCCGGGGAAGTTTCGGAATACGTCAACAAGAAGTACTGGACCCAAGCCGGTAACGCTTTGAGACGTGCTGTGTACACTTTGAGATTTGACGTCAACAACCTCGTCGCGGAGAAGGGTGGTGATGCGGATGCCGCCAAGGACTTGTTCAAGACCATCGAATCGCTTGACTTTGCCATCCGATCGAAGGACTTGGACACCGCCTCCCCGTTGGCCGCGGCGGCTGCCTCCAAGGCGGACGCCATCCTCGCCGCTTTCTAATCATCTAATTTAAAAATATTAAGAATTATTTAGAAAGAGAGAGAAAGAGGGTGTGCGTTTTGCAGTTGAACGGCTTACGGTTGCGATTTGTAATAAATCGCGTTTTCTTTTACGAACACTCAGAGAAAAGAGAGAGAGAGAGAGAGAGAGAGGAAGAACTTTTTGCATCGACGAGAGAATAGAACTCTCGGAGACATAGAGAAAAAGAGAGCGAGAGACGGAGAGAGTGAAAATAATAGTGTTTATTTTATGTAATGGTAAACGCCCGGGTTCATTTCGCTTTGAGCTGTGCGCGATTTTTTAGTTGAAAACGAGTACTTAACCTTACTTACGCGTCGTATTCGCGTTTACCCCTTTGCGTTTATGATATCGCGTCCGACAAAAGTCTTTTCGCGATTTCCCTCACTTTTCGTCTTCGGAACAGACTAAGAATTAAACATGACGTCCCGTTCGTACCACTGCTCTCGCGTTTTCTCGCACCACCTCGACCACCACCGCCTCCAAAGAAGAAGATCGACAAACTCTTCTTCTTCTTCTTCTTCTTCTCGTCGTCTGAATCGTTCTTTCGTAAGGAAAACGACGACAAATGCATCGTCGTCTGAAGAATCGTCGTCGGAAGAACAACAAAAGTCTTCTTGGAAAGTCGTCTCCGAGTCTCCGTTTTCCAACAGCAGCAGTACTACTACTAATAATAGCACGAATAATAAGAATACTCTCGAGGATTCTTCGTTAGCATCCGAACAGCCGAGTAGGCTACGGATTGAAGCCGAGTCGTCGTCGACGAGAACAACGGAAGAAAATAATGTAGGAGAAGAGAAGGTTGGTGGAATACCAATACACTCGAGTCGACGCGCGACGAAGATGTTATTCACCTGCAACAAGTGCGGTACGTTTCTTTCATTCTCACAACAAAGTTTCTCATTCTCTCTCTTTTTCATTCGTAATGACGCATCGTAAGAAGATTCTGACCAAAGTAGTACTCCTCTCTCTCTTTCTCTGAAAACCGATTGTACGCGTTGAAATACAGAAACGCGAACCGAGCGAAAGGTAAACAAAGCAAACTTAACCACCGGGACGACCTGGGTCCAGTGCGGGAACCCGTCGTGTATGGTCTGGCACAAAATAGTCGATAACTTAGGTTTGATTTACGAGTGTTCCGAGATGGAGTAGTCGTTAAAACAGTAGTACATAGAGTAGTAGTATTCATTGACTTGATCAAGCGCTTTTGTTCGTTTGTCTTCTTCGTAGTATTTAGTAGAGGAGTCGTATTGGAAGTAAAATCTCATCACTGTATCCGTCACAAATTAGAGTAGTATTATTATTAAACTCTTTGTTGACGGGACTCATTCAGAGCTCTCTCTCTCTCTCTGTGTGTGTATACGCGCGCGCGCAAAGGAGAAAAAGTTGTTGTTGTT
>Ga0255769_10001941_pt1 | contig 22822 bp, 18 predicted proteins | sample 041ome_9_FD_179637 | JGI IMG/M metagenome (GOLD analysis project Ga0255769, IMG submission 179637) | Coastal salt marsh microbial communities from the Groves Creek Marsh, Skidaway Island, Georgia - 041413US metaG (version 2) | ecosystem: Environmental > Aquatic > Marine > Intertidal zone > Salt... | reverse complement strand
AACCCTAAACCCTAAACCCTAAACCCTAAACCCTAAACCCTAAACCCTAAACCCTAAACCCTAAACCCTAAACCCTAAACCCTAAACCCTAAACCCTAAACCCTAAACCCTAATTCGCAATATGAGTGGATTTCACCTGATGTATGTTTTTTTTTCTCAGTTAAAATTTAGGGGAGTTCCGGATTAGGGGATTGCAAATTGGGTTATATTTAAGAAATATATCAAATGAAAATTTAGGGATTGCAAAAGTTATGGTATACTACTAGATATAATACTTCATTTAAAAAGAGAGAGAGAGAGAAGAGAGGCGAATCGTGGTGGTGTTGCGTGGCGTTGGTGACGACCAACGTTCTCATCTGCGCCTCTCGAGGAGTTGGCGAGATGGCGTATCATCATCAGTATCATGATCGAATCGAGAGAAGAAACGACGACTCTTCGACATCCTCTTCTTTGAATTTACTCGTTTTGAACGATAGGGGATGTTCGTTTTCTCAAGATGTATACGCTCTTCTGCCGAACGTCGAGGGTCAAATCAGAGCGGCATCGATACAGAGTAGTAGCTCGAGAGCCGAAGAGTTTGACGATAGGACGTTTAAATGCGTATTCCCTCTCAGAGATGGAGGAACTTCCATTTGTACGCTCATTCATAAAAAGTTCAAGCCGATGGAAACGCAAGAGGTTCAAAGCGTGTGTAAATATATAAATATATATCGCGTGGATGCTATCGTGCTGCTGGTCAAATCCAACCGGGACTTGGACTCTTTCCTTCAACTGATGCAAAGAGCTGAACAACCGGTACCATCTATTATTGTCGGCGCGTTGAGCACACAAGCTAAAACGGAACTTAAGAGGCGCACAATGGGTGATGTTGAAAAGTATAGAGATGTTTTCATGCTCATTGATGCTTCGTCGTCTGCTAACATTGAGAGCACTTTTATAAAGCGCTTCTTTTCACGTAGAGAGATTATGCGCGCGAAGAACTTTCCCAATCGACGAGTAGAACAAGCGAAGCAGCGGCAGCAGCAACAACGGTTGCGAAAAAGCGCAGAGCGCCAATCCTCGTTTCTCGCTCGAATTTTCTTTGGCGCGACTGATCGAAATAGCAGTAGAACTATTAGTAGCGGTCGACCAACTGGTTTGATGGCGGCAGCACCTCAAAAGGCAAAGAAAAATGCCGTCGCTGGAGGTCCAACACCTACTACTACTAAGCGACTGATGAGACTCGAATCGATTCAAAGTCTCGCGATGGCATTTGTCCTCGTTTTGGGACTTGGTTTTATTATAATAGAAACGCGCTTGCCGGATGCAAATAGCATAGCTTCATCTTCGCCTCGAAGAGCTGCGTCTTCATCGAAGTCGTCCTCGTTAGAGGCGGCACACAAAACGTATCCTGGGTTTGGTTTGGTTGACGTGAGCGAAGAGAGCGAGCTTTCGCTCGAAGTGCACGAGATTTTTCCGGAAACAACATCTGTAGTGCTCGATTCGAACGCATTTCCACCGAGTGATGATCATAGCGACGATAATAGATATAGCTTAGCTCGATTCGTTGTTTCCGATGCGCTCGCACCAAGAAACGAAAAGAAATCAGAACATTGTGCACCGATTATTCGCACGACGCCGACGAATGGGGGCGCTATTTATCAGACACTAGATGGAAAGACTCCGTCGGGTCCGCCTTTGATATCCGCTGGTGCCTTAATCGCGCACCCTGATCGGATATTCATATATGCGCCGCCTCGCGCGTCGAAGAAGCAAAGACATATTTCATCAGTTGAATCGATGACGCTTGAACTTCCGTGTGCACGCGAGGCTTCGTCGCGTATTTTGAAGTTCCTCGTGAGAGGACGTTCTGTTAAAAAATCGAAACGCGATTCTCCATTCTTCGAGACGCGAATTCAAACCATAACTTCTGGAGCAAGTGTGAGAACGATTCGAAACGTGAGGTTTTCCTCGAAAAGCGAAAACGCTTTGGAAACGAAGTGCAAAAATAGTCGGTGTACTATAACGGTCGGAGCGCTTCGGGGAGGTACAATTAGTTTTAGCGCGAGTTCGATTGAAAGAGCGTCGAATAGTTACGGAAGCGTTGTAACTTTTGCATCGGATGGTAGCGCGAAAGCTAGAACTGGATCTTTAGAAGCGCTCAAAGAACTTCTCTCGAATTTAGAATATGCAAAAGCGCCAAATACGCGTAAGAGTGAAGATGTTGTTTCGATTACGTTGACATACGACGAGGACGGGAAAACGCCAACCGCGGCGCGCGCTGAGCAAGCACGCGTACTCGTGCACGTCCGAGCAGCGTGTACTGCAAGAACGGCAAAGGTTTCTGGCAATGGAGTAGCAAAAACGGGAAACACTCCGGGGAAGCTGGCAACGATTGATGTCTTTTGCAAAGACGGACTTGGTCAGGAATTAAAAGGCGCGGCGCTTCGAGGCGGTGATGGTAGCCAAGAGCTTACGCTTGAAGTGACTCACGGGTCAGACGTCACGCAGCGAATGAAGTTCGGAGTCGCGCCTGATGCGTCGTGTTACCGCGCGCAATTCGTTCGACCGGCGAGTGACTATGAAGTTACCGTCATCATCGACGGCGCGAAAACTCCAAATTCGCCGCAGTATGTCGCCATTGATGAAACGAAGACTTCGGATGTTATAGAGAAAGCGAGCGAAAAGGAAAAAAAGAAAGTAACAGCGTCTAATCAGCGTCCAATCATTCCTGCGCGTCATTCCGAAGACATTCAAGAAGCACTTCAGCACATTGCGTCAAAAGAACACGTCGGTAGTAAATGGAAGGCGGCAAACAGAGCTAGAAATTGGCGCCCGACGCAGCTTGACGTTATAGAGGAAAATGCGGACGACAATAGGGAAGAGGAGAAGAATAAGAGAGATTACGAGGAAGACGACGCGCGTGAAGAGAAACTTGCGAGCGGCTTGAAATCGTTTCTTGAGAGAAGGAACGTCATCAAAGCCGAATCCGAGAGGACGAAGATGGAGGATACGATAAAGAAAGCCAAGATTCCTGAAGGTGAGAGTAAGTTCATGAAATTGAAAGGTCGCGCCCCGATAGCTTCGGACATGGTCGTCATCGAAACCGAAGAGCCGACCGATTTCCACTCGCTTCCGCGAATTCCCGAGTGGAATGAAGAAACGATCCCGCGCCCGGAGAATCCAGTGCAAGAAGGCGACGACGGAGGATTTCAACACGGGGATGGTGAATACGTGCACTTGCACGAAAATTTAAGCTATGAGGACGGCAGTGCGAGCAACGGAGATCTCTCGAGCTCTTCTTTACGAATGAAGCAGGCATTCAAGGCGTCCCTCAAGTTAGATTCAAGCGACGGTGTATTTAAATTCGACAGATTGCAAATAGAACAAGTTCGAAGACGGGAAAGCGGGCATAAACATTTAGATGGACACAGCTGAAGTTTAGCGAACGTAAGGCTTTGTACAATTGTAAATCAGAACCGTAAACATTACGCACGACGTGGCGAAAATGTTTCACGGACATAATTTGCGCGAATGAGTGCGGAAACAATGTAACATTATGTTAATTACCTGTTTTTGTGCTTCCTCTTCTTCTTCTTCTTCTTCATTTTTCATAACCAACAACCTGAGGTCCAATTGACTATTTCGTTTGTAAACAACAACATAATAGTAAACTCATTTTGCATGTTTGAGTGCGCCAGATGCGGGTACGCATATCTATGCGCGTCTTTTATCCGTTCTACCCTTTTCATATGTATCTTATACTGACATCTTCTAATGAAAACAAAAACACACAGGAACGAAATCAACGCGGAATCCCCTAATTTCTTTTGTGAAAACTGTCGCGCAATTTATTATTGTTCAGATGAGTGTCGAATCGCGAGCACATCGGGAAGAAACGGTGATCATGATAGAAATGCGTGCATGAGGCTAGCGGAGGAAGTTAGTCTATTCGAACAATTGGTAAAGAAAACTGAAGGTGGTGCTGAAGATGAATTATTAGGTGTTCAAGAATCTGCATGCAATGAGCTAAAAATATTAGGTGTTCATAAGCATCGTGAATATCGACGGGAATGCTCTTGTTTCGACTTTGTTCCTTTCGGTGAATTAGTATATAACGAGCTACGCAGCGTTTCAACGTATGAAGAATACATTGCTTCTGAGCTCCAGTATTTCAGAAAATTACTTCGCGACGTTAACGATGGAGACACCGATTGGGTTCAAAAACATGCGCGAGTAGATCATCTGCCATTCTCGATAGCTCAAAACATACTCAAATTCAACTTAGATATTATAATGGAATCTTCCGTACTCAGAGTATACATAGCAGGTTGCGAGAAAGAGTTTGATACATTTGAGCGCGTGGCGAAAAAAATATACGCACTCACGAGTCGAGATGATGAAGATGGTGATTCTACTACTCGAAGGATGGAAGTATACTTTGTTGGTCCAGAGCTTTCAAAACGATTACACAATACGGTCGTGTCGTTTTATGATGGGAAATTGCAATGCATTTTGCTCAAGGGTTTGCTTGGTACATCTGCAGAACTAGAAGGTGGAGCGCCACCAGATATAGTGTATTGTCCAAACGCCGGTGTTGCGATTTACACATTCGAGTGGCATGCCGCTGTTCGTTGGTGTATCCTGAATGCGAAGGGAAGAAAAAAAGGATGTTTGATGCTATTCAGCGATTATACTTTTGAAGCGGCTTGGAAAGGGTATGAATTGTTGCTGCAATGGATCGTGGAACAAGGAGCGGAAGGGAAAACAATTCTGCCTGTTTGCGAAAACGCGTTCAAACATCCAACGCTGAGAAAGCACGAGAGAGTAACGACAAAACAGGTTCGAGAGTATAGCAACGGTTTTATATTTGGTTTCGGTACTTAGGAGATAAAGAAACAGCCGTCTTCTACCTAAACAATATACCTATCTGAAACTACCCATTCCGATAGACATTGACGCGTTGCCGCCGCCAACGTATCCGCCGCCAAAACCCCCACCAGCTAAATCATCCGCGTACATCACCGGTGCTTGTTCTATTGTACTAATACTTTGCGCTTTTCTCTTTTTTCGACGTTCAGTAGCCACCTTTAACATCTCGGCGGCGTGTTCTTCTCTTTCCTCGAGCGCACTTTCGAATGTCGTGAGTTTGTCGAGCGCTTCTTCCGCGTTCTTTTGCAACGCATCCTCATCGTCAACCTCTTTTCCTCCTCCTCCTTTCCACGATATCAGGAACGACTTTTCAAGCTCTATCTTCTCGCTTCGCCCAATTGCACTTTTAATCAATCCTTTTACTGTTTTCGACACTTCCTCGTATTTGTCTTCTTCGTTGAGTCTTTTCAGAACGCGTTTCGTTACGGTCTTCGTCCCGTCCGTTTCCAAGTTTGTTTCGTTGTTCAAGACATACGCGACTGCTTTTTCGTATTTCCATTCTGAAGTCAACTCTTCTCCCAGCGTCGTACGGTCTTCGTCGCATTCGCACTCGTTTATCCATTTATTGACGAACTTGCGCACCCCTCTCTTTACGGCGAGTTTCAAAGCGCTCGAATCGAGCGTATTCGCGAATACGTCCACGAGCTCGGTATTATATGCTCGCGAACACAAATCTTTCGTATTGATGGTGGATAAATCCGCCTCTTTCAATATTTCTGCACACGCGCGCTCGATTTGCGTAGCTCGGATCGTTGCCATTTCATAAGCAGCGTCTGCCATGTCCACATCTTTCGTCAAACGCGCAAGCTCCATTTTTTTCAATTCTGTTCTCTCTTCCTTGGGGAGTGGTTTGTTTATAAAATTCACGTTGTATTTCAAGCGCGTTAAAGCTTCCGCAATTGCGATGTATTGAGACCAAGGCAATCGATAGACGCGCGACTCTTTATCGAACCATCCGTCGTATTCCTCGCACAATTCTCGTATCGACATCGACGTCTTAAAGTCGTTAGAGCTCACCAAAGTTTCGCTCTCGGTGGTCGGACTAATTGTATACCTCACATGTACTGTTCCACTTCGCGACTTTATCGTTTGCACTTGCTGTGGAACGTTCGCGGAATTTCCACCGAAAGGTTGTTTGTTTGCTGACATGTTTCTTCTTCGTCGTCTTCTTCTTTAATGGACGATGATGATGATATGATGATGATGTTGATGATGATGCTTTATTGTTATGAAGAATTGAACCTGCGAATTTGAAAATTTGAAAATTTCTTCGCCTCAAATCACCTGCTGCTTAGTTCCTTCCACGACCGCGTATAGAATTTAGTAGTTTGTATTCGACTCATAAGTATCTCATTTTAAAATCCGTACTATATCCTACTGTTTTACCTGCGCGCTAATCGCTGCTGCTGCTGCTGCTGCTTCTAACTTCTACCGCTGCTGTTGTTTTTTAACTATATTATTGCTTCTAGGAAACCGCACGAGTTACACGAGGCGAACAAAACGCGGTTCAACTCGTCCATCGTCGACGAACCCCCCTTTACCGTCGTCGGTCCTTGATGATGGCCAAACTGAAACGTCAAGTCAACTTCTGCGCAGAAATTTTCACCTTCTTCCATCGTGAACGTGCGATGGTTCTCAAACGCACTCGCGAGTCGGTCGCGTAGGAAAACGAGACCGCCGTCGATATCGATGCGAAATCCGTTTTCGCACCCACAAAACACGCGCGATTTGTTCGAACCTGGCGACGTGAGCAATCGCCGCGTTTTACAGAGAGGACATAAGACAACTGGATCGTTCGGATCCGAATTACGATCATCAATTTCCCACGCTTGCATTTGCTCTAACGCGAGGTCGAGTTCCCTCTCGTCCGCTTCGTCTATGGCGTATTTTTGTTCTGCTAAGAGTACCTCTTCCTCCTCTTTCGCTTCGGCTTCAAACTTCATCAACATCGCGTTAATCAACTCGTCGTATTCCTCTTTCGAGATTTCTCTCGTCGACGACGAGGTGGCGAGCACGTCGTCCCACGAGCGACTGTCGACCGATGACGTCGGCGACGGTGCTTCTCTTCTCATCGTCGTTGATAACATTTTTGTCTTCTTTTCGCTTTTTATTTCTTCTTCTTCTTCTTCTTCTTCTTCTTCTTCGATTGGTGAGGACGATACAACCGCGTCAAATCTTTCTCCTCGTCCTCGTTTTACGCACGAGCGAGTCATTTCTGTGGATAATATTTTCTCCATCAATGCCGAGCGGTTGTTTCGAGCGGCGGAGAGGATCTCGTTTCTATTTTCCTTGACGCGTCGTAAAACTTCTTCTCGGAGTTTGTTTTTCCACGCTGCTCCAGCGTCTCTCGATTTGACTCCACCGTTTCGATTTTTGTTGTTGTTGTTATTATTGATGATGTGATGATGATGATGATGATGAGAGGAAGAGGAAGAGGTTATCGTCGATGGTATCGACGGTGGTTTAGCATCGCGCCCACCACTCGTGGTCTCCATTTTCCTTCTTCGCGCTGATGTAAAACTGACGTGACAAAAATAATGGCGCAATTGGAAACAACAACACAAAAAACAAAAGAAGAAGAAGAAGAGATGAATACGCCGCACGGGGGATTTTAGATACAAAACAAAGGCATCATGCCTCGCCGCTATCTTCCATCTTCGATTTTATCCTCTTTTTCTGTTTCTTCTCCTCAACTTCTTCTTCGGCTGCATCGTTTGAGAGGAGGAAAAGGAGGAAGAACGAGAAGCGCACAAAAAACGATGTTGGAAATGATGATGTTTTCCACATCGTCATCATCATCGTCCGGGAAGAAGAACAACGAAAACGACAACGACGGAAGGAAAGCAACAAATATCGACGACGAGGGGGATGATGAATTCTCAAACTATGAAGATTTAATGGCTATGGAAGATTCGTATGGATCCGGAGTATCCGCATCGGAGCACGCAGCCGCAGAAGCCAACGCGAAACTGTTACAACAGAGACAAAAAATACTCGAAGAGAGGGCAAAACGAGGGATACAACCAGGCGACAGGGTGAGAGTTTACGCTCGTAAAGGTGCACCGTATCCAGACTTGAGTAAACGAAAAAAATACTACAACGAGGGATACTCATTGATGTCGACAAAGACTGTGGGTGGTGCGAGCGGCGACGGCGGCGACGACGAAAGAAAACGAGAGGCAAACGCAGAAAGTTCAAAGAAGAAGAAAAGGTTCGACATCCGACCAGTCGTTGGATACGTCATAGAAGTTCGGAACGATAGAGTAGGAGTAAAAAGAAACGATCGCACGGAGGATACGGATATATCTTATCCAACCTTTCCACGTTCGTGGGTGGAGCAATTGGATATAGGGGAAATGTGGGAGATGAACACAGGATCTCGATTTCAAAACACGTACGGGTCGTTTTCATCAGCTGAAGATGCGGCTTTTTACCAAAGCGGAGGAGCAAGTGAAGGAAACGAGGGAAAAGGGGTAGAGGTATCGGACGACTTCTTAGCAAACAGCATGTAGAAGAAAGTAGCACTCATAGCGCGCACGTAGCACTGACCATAAAGGTAGGATTACAACCATGAACTAGTTCATCACATCACGTCCACGCGGTCCCGCGCGCATCATAGAATCCATTTTTTCGCTTCCTTCTCGGGAATATCTGGGAAGATTTCTCGCATCGCTTTCAGCGAGCTCTTCATAATTTTTTCGTTAATTGTGCTCGTGTCCCAATCGCTGGGTGATTGAGCGGGTTTATTCAACATATCTATCAAATCCATTTCGAAACAACACGCCGCCACGTCGGCTTCGCCGCCGTAGAATTTATCGCCGAAAGAATGTACGCCCAAAACGTAACCATCGTCGTCGAGTAAAGGACCTCCCGAACATCCACTCGAGACGGTTGACGTGTGCGCGATGTGCGTACAATCTTCCGAATATCCTATGATTTCACCGTTTGACTGCTCCGAGTCCCCAACGAGGCTAAAAAATGGATTGGCGTACGCCATGGGATACCCAAACGCTCGAACTCTTTGGGTCTCCTTCATCTTTTCGTTACGCTTTTGGGGCAACTCTAACCCACGAGAAGACAATAAGGAGGAGACAGAGGAGACAGATGAAGGCGAAGATACGACTCGTAGAAGTGCTAAATCGAGTCGCTCGTGAACGCTAAAGATTTCCGCTTGAACCGAAACCGCTTTTTCCTTCTTAAAATCTGAAGGAAAAACACATTCGAGTCCATCTCGTCTTGTACCTGCCATGGAAGCGACGTGAGCCGCCGTCAACACGAAGAAATCCTCTCGATTGAACGCATCTATCTCATTAGCGGCGGCATACTTTTCAGTGCTCAAGAGAACGCCAGAGCCGTGGCGTGAGGAAAGAAACCGAGATACTATTGCGGGCGTTTTCGATGATGTTCTATATCTTATTTTACACACGGAAGATTTTTCGATGCGTGATGAAGATTGGGACCGGTCATCATCACCTTTCATCATCGTCGTCATCGTCGTCATCATCATCATCATCTTAATCATACTCAACCTGATTGATGATTCTAATACTATTTTCTCCTCCTTTTGCTTCTCTCTTCTTTCGCCTTCATCTTCATCATCATCGCAATCATCTTTTTGTAACGAACTCTCTTTTCTCTCTTTTCTCTCTCAATGCTAAACCCTGATTGCCGGTCGATTTTCTTTAAAAGGTTTTCCCTCTCCCTTTTTTGGGCAGAAGAATTCTATCCCATCGCACCACCTCACTATTTTCAGCGCGCGCACGACACACCCTTTCAATAAGGTACACGCACACGCACTCAAAAGAGACATATAGTAATAATAGTAACAGCACGCGGTAGTTTATGTACTTGAGGAAAATCACTCAGTTCACGACATCATCTTCTGCTAAATTATTATTCACTTCTTCTTCCACGACCAGTGCGCTGCTCTTGAACAACAACATTTATAAGACGAAAATGATGTCCACGATGACGACGACGCAGACGAATTTCTCCTCTCGACGAGGAGCGATTTTTTCGTTGAAACAACAACAACAACAACACAAAAAAAGATCGTTCAGTTTAACGACGCGCGCAATGGGTGCTAAAGTTGGAGATCAAATCAGTGGCGTATTGCAACTCGGTCCTTGGATCGATGGCATGCCAACACCAGTCAACATGGCTGAACGATGCAAAGGCAAAAAGGTCATCTTGGTCGGCCTTCCAGGTGCGTCTTGTTTTCTTTCTTCTCCAAAAATTAACACAACACGAGATCGATCGGCTGCGGATTCGTTCGTTGGGAATTATTCTCTTCTTCTCTTCTTTTCTATTATTATAAATACATAAACGCTTCTCTCACTAACCGAAACTATCTTTCTCATAATATTACTCAAACAGGTGCTTTCACACCTACATGATCCACGTGTCAAGTTCCGGGTTATATTGCCGGACAAGATAAATTGAAGGGCGCTGGGATCGATGAGGTGATCATTTTCTGTACCAACGACACGCAAGTCATGGATGCGTGGGGAGAGGCACAAGGTATTGCGGGCACGAACATTACGTTCATGGGTGACCCGAACTCCGTTATGGTTGAAAACTTGGGCGTCGAATTGACGCACCCAGGACCGTGCTCCAAGCTTGGTCCGGGGAGATCCAAGCGTTTCGCCATGTACATCGACGACGGAGTCATCAAGACGTTCAACGTCGCGGAAAGTCCGACTGATCCAGCCGGGGACGATTTCCCGGAAGTCGCCTGCATCGACAACATGGTTGACACCATGTGCTAAGATGCCTGCGAAAAAAGGCTTCAGTCCGAGGAAGAGAAGGAACACTGTGTTTATTAAAAACTCTTCATCTTTTATATAAAAGAGAGAAAGAGCTCGCAACGTTTTGTTTGTGTTTTCCGCAAAAAGTACCATGTCATGGTGGTGCTTCGCTCGCTAAATTAAAGTGACGTTTCTCGCGTTAAACGAGTGTGTTTATTCACATCTCCTACGCGAAAAACCGATGTCGGCGAGAAGGTTTACATACAACAAGCGAAAAGAGCGCAATATAAATTAGACGCGTGTTTTCGTCAAGAAAATTTTTTACGGAACAAAATTCTATTTACACATTTTACTCTTCTACTTTTTAATTAGCTTACTCTTCTTCGACTTTGACTTTGTTCTTGCGCTGCCAATTCACGAACGCTTTCACGTTTTTATCGTCCGGTTCGTGCGTTAAATCGCCTTGACAGAACACGATGTACGAGTCCATTCCAAAGACGCCGATACCAAAAATTTTCAACTCCGGGGTGAGTCCGACTTCAAATTTACCACACTCGGAGAGAAATCTGGTGGTCAATTCAACGAGCGCGCGCATTCTATTTGGAAATAATCCCAGAGGACGAATAATCTCAAAGACACTATCCGGCGTCGCATTTTTGTGAAACGAAGTGGGAGTCGGAAATTTCTCGAAGAAGCCTGATATGCACCTGTGTTTAACATCCGCGCTCGAAACTCGACTCATCAAAACGACCGCTATTAACAACTGCCATCCGTCGTGGCAGTAATATTCTTGTAACAACATGTATGGCGACGGCGGTGGAGGGGTCCCCAATCTCGAGGTGACAAACGCTTTCCAGTCTGCGACGGCTTCTATTTCCGGTACGCAGTCGCCCCACCTCGCCAACGCCTCGTGTCTCCAGTGCTCGTTCGCCGTCGTCTTAGCTGATGATTCGTTACCGTTGGATTTCTTCTTGCATGTTGTTCTCTTCAATAATATCGTCCGGGCGTTTTCCAACCATTCTCGGGACGTTTCCAACGCTTCCACGGTGGAGTTGACGTGGTTCTCTTTGTTACTTTCATCGTCGTCACTCGTACTTATTTTTTTCCTTTTCGCTTCTTTTTTCCACATTTCGAGTTCGCTGTATTCATCGATGAATGATCCGTCTAATTCCGCTGGTTTCTTTTGAATACGCGAAGATGCTCGCGTCGGTTCTGTCCTCAGTTTTGGTACCGTCTTTCTCTTCTTCTTCTTTTCTTCGTTGTTGTTTTTGTTCTTGTTGTTGTGATTGTGAACAACCATGGCTAAATCAGTTATTCCCAAACGCGCCATGTATTGCTTATTCCTCGCGACGTGCGCGATTCTCTGGCGCTCGTATTCAGTCAAGTTATCATCCTCGTTGTTATTATTGATACTCTCCATGATGATGATGATGGTTATTCTGAAATGTGTGTATAAATAGTTATTCTCAGAGAGAGAGAGAGAGAGAGAGAGAGAGAGAGAGGTGACGTTGATATTTTGTGTTGACAGGTGATAAATTCAAAAATCTTTCTCTCTTTTTTCATCACGCTCTTCTTTTTCATGTTTTTTGTTTGCTTTTGAAAGAAGAGCTTTTAAAAAAAAGCGCATTCATTCATTCCCACGTGAATTCATCACTCTTAAAGGTGTTTGTGTATCTTAAGGAAGTTGAAAGCACAAAGCGAATGATGATGATGATGGGCGCGACGACGACGACAACAACAACATCAAAAACACCGTTGTTCTTGGTTAAGAAGAAAAGAACCGATCTAAAAATCGTCCAACTTTCTCGAAGCAGAAGCAGAAGAAAGCTTCCTCCTCCTCCCAAAAGTGTTCTGAAAACCAATTCGCCGCCCCCGGCTGAAGAGGAAGAAAAACGTTCTTCAATAACGAAAGCAAAGAACAGTAAAGATGCGTTCAAACTCGAAACAAACGAAATCGCGTTATACGACACGACGTTGAGAGATGGCGCGCAACAAGTCGGGATGTCGCTCACTTTAGACGATAAACTCGCGGTTTCAAAACGATTGAAAGAAATCGGCGTTCGATTCATCGAAGGAGGGTACCCTGGATCCAACCCGAAAGATGCGAAATATTTCGAAGTCGAAGCGAACAACGCGCGCGAAATGTCCTCGCAATCCAACTCTGGATCGAGTAAAAACTCTTCCTACACTGATGCTGCCGATGTTTCCAACAAAAATAAAAACAAAAACGTGAATAATAATACCAACACGTTCATATCTGCGTTTGGTATGACGAGACGCAAAGGCGTATCGGTCGAACAAGACGCCGGACTCCAAGCTATGTTGGATTGCCCGGCACCAGTCGCGTGTATCGTAGCAAAGGCGTGGGACGAACAGTGTGAAAAAGTTCTGGAGGTGACTTTAGAGGAAAATCTCCAACTCATCGAAGAGAGCGTCGCGTATCTCATCGAGAACGGGAAGGATGTCATCGTAGACGCCGAACATTTTTACGACGGATACAACGCCAATCCCGAATACGCTTTAAAATGCTTAAAGACGGCGGCAAACGCTGGAGCTAAAGCCATCGCTTTGTGCGATACGAACGGAGGCATGATGCCGTGGGATGTCGAAGCAATCACTCGAATAGTCGTCGAGTCTCTCGGTGACACGATGATTGGCGTGCACATGCACAACGACGGCGGTTTGGCGGTTGCGAACTCCATCGCGGGCGTTCGAGCTGGGGCGACGATGGTACAAGGCTGTTTCAACGGTTACGGCGAACGAACGGGCAACGCAGACTTGGTCGTTATTGCCGCGAATTTAGCATTAAAAATGGGTAAAAAAGTCGTTCCAGACGGCGAGCTCGCGAAACTTACCGAGTGCGCGCGAACGATTGCGAAAATTTGCAGACAAGACATTTTGGCTCGGCAACCGTACGTCGGACCGGATGCTTTCGCACACAAAGGTGGTTTACACGTCGCTGCGTTGAAGAAGATGCCCATGAGTTACAACCACATACTTCCCGAACTCGTCGGAAACTCTGCTCGATCGGTGGTTTCAGAATTAAGCGGCAGAGGGAACGTTCTCGACGCGGCGTATAAAACCGGTCGCGAAGTCAGCGGCGACATGGCGAAGAAGGTTCTCGCGCAAATAAAAAGTTTAGAAAGTAAAGGTTTTATTCTCGAAGATGCCGGCGCGAGCGTGGATATTTTGTTTCAACGCGCTGCCTCGGATTACGAGGCACCGTTTAACGTTGTTGAATTCACCGTTCACTCTGGCTCGACATCGTTCGGAGTCGTCGCGAAAGAGGAAGATGATGACGATGGTAGTAGTGATAGTGGTAGTGGTAGTAGTGATAGTAATAGCAGCAGCAACGGCAACGGTACCAATAGAAACAGAGCCCCGTCGGAGGGTTACAAGGAAGGATCGTTTTCTTCCAACCAAGCTATTGTGAAGATAGATACGTTCTTGACAAAGAATATGGAAACGCGTTTGAGCGTAGCGGAAGGAAACGGTCCGGTTGATGCGTTGGCGAAAGCGCTTCGTTCAGCCTTGCGAGATGATTTCCCTCAGCTCGATGGTATTTCACTGAGCGATTATAAAGTTGATTTACTCAGTCAAGGCGGTACGACTGCGGCGGTAACCAGAGTAACGATTGACTTTGTTGATTCGGCGACGGATTTGCGTTGGAGAACTGTCGGGGCGCACAGCTCAATCATCGAAGCTTCGTTTCGCGCTTTGGTGGACGGCTTGGAATATGGCATCGAACGATGCGCGGACGGATGCGTCGTGGACTTTGAAACGAATTAATTTATTAATATGAATACTACTAACACTAATGATGATGATGATGATGATGATGACTCGTTTCTATTTAAAATGGTTTGTTGTTGTTGTTGTCTATTATCAAAAATATAGTACACGCTTCCTTCAAAATGTTTCCAGTAAATTTACTTTAACATCCGTAGTATGACATTTGCCTGCTCCCGAAATGCGCGTACGGGTCGACACGTTTTTTCGGACCTTCGAGTAACTTTCTCGCCTTTGTCTCGTCTCTGTCTACTCTCAACCAATCTTCGATCGTCGATAACAAATGGTCGATGCCTTTTATTTCCTCAATGTCTTCCTTTCTGCCGCCTTGGCCGTATTTCAACTCGCCGTTTGAAATGAACGCCAAGTGCGTCATCCAGTCGTGCATGCCATCAAAGATGTGCGTGGCGTAAATAATCGTCGCCCCTCGCTCCTCGCACTCCTCTTCGAAGAACTTTAACAAATCGAGACGTCCTAAAATGTCTAAATCTACCGTGATTTCGTCGCACAAGAGCACCTCGTACGGTTTCAACAAGCCTAAGCATATTTGCACCCGTCGTCTTTGGCCGTCCGATAACGCCATCATCGACCAATCTAAATCAATATCTAACAGTTTAATCAGTCTTTCTCTTCTTTCAGGGTCTACGTTTTCGACGCCAAATATCATTTGTCTCGCGGGAAAGTCACCCGCCAACGGCACGTCTCCGCCCGCGCTGCCTACGTTTCGTCGCCACTGCGAGCCTAAATAGGATAACTCGCCGGAACAGGACAAGTTGAAATCGTGAAACGGAGGTCGTCCCAACACTCGAACTTTGTCTTCCGCGACCATAGTTTTCCCGGCGAGAATTTGTAAAAGCGTCGATTTCCCAGCGCCGTTCGCGCCGGAGAGTAAACAGCGACTGCCTTTGGGAAGTTCCAACGTGAAATCTTTAATGATTTCGGACGGTTCCATCGGGTACGCGTACGATAAGTTCTTCACTTGTAACGATATTGTTGTTTGTTGTTTCTGCGTCATGATGTTGATACTCGTTTTATCTTTTATCACTTCTTCTTTATCACTTCTGTCTTCTTCTTCTTCTTTAAAGTAGATAATACTCGTACGTAGTGAGGAAAAGAAAAAGTGCGTCGTCACTCATAAAACGGCTTCTGTGAGCCACGAATTTCTTTTTCTTTTTTTCTTTTGCTTCTCCACACAAAAATATCTTCTCATCATCAGAAGCTCTCTGCTTCTTATTATATAAATAGGAAAAAATAATTAAGAAATGATGACATCGACAGCTGCCGCGACAACGACGACGACGACGAGTGTAGATCGTCTTCACACGCTCTCGTCGTCGTCCACCAAAAGCACTCGAGGACGATCTTCTTCGTCTGCTTCGTCTGCTTCTTCTTCGTCTTCTTTGACGACGACGACGAGGAGGATTTTGAGAAACCGACAAAAAAAATCATCGCCGATATCTTCATCATCATCGCTCAAAGGTTTGACGGAAGAAATCGCGCAACTCGGTTTAGACTTGGATCGAAATACCGTTGGACCGGCGGTTTTTGCACTCTCAGCCGTGAGCGTGTTCTGGCTGTTTTACGACGGTTCGGTGCAAACGAAACAACTTAAAGAAGAGCTCGATGCCAGAGGTGTAGATTCGTCCTTATTTAACAAGTTGTACGAATTGAAATACATCAAACGCGCGTTGGACTCTGGGGACCGATCGGCGTACGACGAAGCCGAGGAGAAGATTCAGTGGCAACGATCGAAAATCGTCGTAGGAGCCGGTTCTATCACCGAGGTGCAAAAGATTCAAAAGTTCTGGCAAAGTAAAGGCATCAAGGTGAAAACGCTCGCGGACTTAGATAAAGTTGAAGAGTACATGGTGAAGAAATACGGCGGCAAGAAGAGCAAGTTTTGATTAATTATTATTTCTACATTTATTTCGACGAATGGATCATACGCGTATATATTCGATGAACGACCTAATCGATGGTTTTTTGTGCGAGTTTGAGCAGCGTGACTATTATTGTTTGTTGTTAGTACAAGTTCTTGGCGTCGTGGCGTTTATCGCGCTTCAAAGTGTTCGCTTTATATTTTGTGCCCATTTTGTCGCGATGGGCTTCAGCTTTGAGTTGCGCCTTCTTCTTGCGTTTCGTTATCCCTCTCAGTACTGTTTTTGATGCTTTAGTCTTCTTTTTATTCATCATCAGTGCGATGTTCTTGTCACCACCATCGTTGCCGCCTTCCTGGTGAGAAGAGATGAGCGCATCCAAGGAAGTTGTTGTGTTTGTTGTTGTTGTTGGAATGCTCCAACCACCACCACCACCATCGTCAGCAGCAGCAGCAGCGGCGGCGGCTTTATCATCAGCATCCATCAGCATCTTGGTAGTGTTGTTGGTATTCTTGTTTCGTCGCTTCTTGCCCATTTTATATTACTCTGTTGTTATATTACTCTTTTATATTCTATGCGTCGCCGCCAACATCAAAATGAGAGATGAGCTCTCTCTTTACGACACAACACATGCGATTTCAGAAAATTGGGAATTTTACTCCAAAATCTCACCAGACGACGCAAATCAATCAATCCGTCGCGTGCATGCAAAAAAAAAGAGATGCCACAACGAACCGTGATACCACTTCACTATCAAGTCGATGATCTAGATGACCTGACTGGGGTTTGAGCCCAGGATTGTTCGGGTTTGATGAGAACCGCGTTTCAATTCCTTGATCTCTTCATTTGAAGAGCCCAGATTTTAGAGTTTTGCAGCGCTTTTACTGCAAATAGGGTTTGGAAAGAGAATTAAATCTTTCACGTTTAGGGTTCCATTGAGAAAATCGAAGAAGACTTTAAACGTTTGAGGTACTATTATTGATTGGTACAGGTACCTACTAGTATTAGTATTATTACAACAGCTGATGCACACTTTTGACCTCTTGGATGACTTTCTTCGCCTTCTCGAACGGTTCTTCGAACAAGCCCGGGTCTTTTTGCTCTAAACTTTTTTCTCCGACTAACGCGGCGAACGACTCCGCCACGCCTTCCGGCAAACCGGTTAAATCGTACCCGCCTTCTAATAAAAACACAATCTTCCCGTCGCACAAATCTTCACTGAGCTTCTTCAACCTCGAACTTAAATAATGGTACGTTCGCGAACGGAAGTTTAAGTTTGCGAGAGGATCTCTCCAATGCGCGTCGTATCCCGCCGAAACGACGATGAAATCCGGCTGAAACCTTCTCGCCGCCGGTTCGACGACGAGATCGAACGCCTCCAAAACGGATTTCTCGCCCGCCCCAGTAGGAAGCGGTACGTTTATATTCGTCCCTTCGCCTTCGTCTTGCCCGATATCGGATATCTTCCCCGTCCCCGGGAAACTTCCGTCTTCGTGCGTGGATACGAACAAAACCGTCGGATCCTTGGCGAAAATATCGTTCGTGCCGTTTCCGTGGTGAACGTCAAAGTCGTATACCAGAACTTTTTTAATATCGTTCGGGTACTGGGTTTGCGCATATCTCACCGCCGCAGCCGCGGTGTTGAACAAACAAAATCCCATAGGACCTTTTACTACGGCATGGTGCCCTGGGGGGCGGACCAAAGCGAAGCCGGTTTTCGTCTTGCCTTTTAACACCGCGTCGACGAGCGCGTTGGAGGCGCCGATAGAAGCGAGCGCGGCTTCGAACGAACTCGGCGTCATGTACGTCGAGGCATCGATTTGGCACGGTGCTTTTGTCTTTGCCAAAAATTCTAAACTTTTCATGTAGTTTTGCGAGTGAATATCGAGAGGAACTAAATCTTCAACCGTCGCTAAAGGCGGATTTTCCAACAAGACAATCGACTGGTCCTTTTTCCTTTCGAGAAAGAATTCGGAATCGTTTTCTAACTTCTCCAAGATGGCTGGTATCCGCGCCGCGCACTCCGGGTGCCCGAGCGAGTCGTGTTCGGCATTTTCCACGTGCGCGTAAAGAATATCTGATTTTGATACTTCTTTTGACGACGACGACGACTTTGTTCTTGTTGTTCTTGTTGTTCTTGTTGTTGTTCTCGTTTTTGAGAAAGATGATTTTACAAGAACGCACGTGTCCCGCATCATCATCATCATCATTCGTGTACCAAACACGTGTTGTCTTCTACTTCTTTTAAAACTTCTTTTTGATGAATTCTTCTTCTCGACTTGACCGGAGGAGGAGGAGGAGGAGCTCTGCTTGTGATGATGATGATGATGATGATGATGACTTTTTTGATGTAAATATCTTCTTGGTCTTCCTTCTAAATGAATGCAAACAAAGAAAGACGTCATTGTTATTCTTTTTTATTGGAAAACCTCATCAAACTACTAAAAAAAAATGAACGCATCTGCCACGCTCTCTGCTTCCCGCGTCATCGGGGGAACATCGTTTACTAGGTATGTGAGGATGATAAAGAGCGTCTCTCTTCCTCTTTTGATGATTTAATACATCATATAAAAACGCGTTTTTGCGTCGTCGTCGTCGTCGTTTTTTTCTTGATTAATCTCTCTCTTTTTCTCGTTGCATTTTTTATGAGATGATGATGATGATGATGATGATGATGAATGACTTTTATTATATTGTTCATCACTTTAAAACGACAGAAAATCCTCCTCCTCCTCTTTGCAGAAAACAACGCCGAGAAGAAGAAGAGGTAACGTTTCGGTGAATGCGCGATTGGTCGGTAACCCGGCGCCGCACTTTGAAGGCGAAGCCGTCATAGACCAAGAGTTTGAGACCATCTCTTTGGACCAATACAAAGGCAAGAAATATGTCGTCTTGTTCTTTTACCCGTTGGATTTCACTTTCGTCTGCCCGACTGAAATCACCGCCTTTAGCGACCGATACGAGGAGTTCTCTAAATTGGACTGCGAAATCATCGGGTGCTCGGTCGATTCCAAGTTCTCTCACTTGGCGTGGATCCAAACCGAAAGAAACGAAGGCGGCTTGGGCGACATTGAGTACCCGTTGCTCTCGGATTTGAAGCGCCAAGCGGTTCACGCGTACGACGTGTACGATGAGAATAACGGCGAGGCGTTGAGAGGTTTGTTCATCATCGACAAGGAAGGTATTATCCAGCACGCGACCATTAACAACGCGCCGTTTGGTCGCTCCGTCGACGAAACGTTGAGAACGTTGCAAGCGATCCAGTACGTGCAAACGCATACGGATGAAGTTTGCCCGGCGGGTTGGAAACCGGGGGATGAAGCCATGAAGGAAGACGTCAAGGGTTCGAAGGAGTATTTCTCCAAGCTTTAAACACTAATACAACGATATAATAGCTTTATAAAAACGACGCAAGCACTAAAACAAATACGAAAATAAGAGCAACGCACTTGATGATGATGATGATGATGATAATGAAACTAAATAATATTGTGGTTGTTTGTTAAAACTCTCTCCCTCTTTTTCTCTCTCTCTCTTTAAATGATAATAAATGTGGTCTCGTTTTGTATGCTGTTTTATACTCCCAAGCGAGTCTTGAAGTCGCCAATCATGTGCAATAAACCATCCTCTAATTTAATTTTTGGCTCCCAACCCAATACCTTCATCGCCTTGGAAATGTCTGGTTTTCTTCTCGACGGATCGTCTTGCGTGTTTTCCTTGAAGACGATTTCGGCTTTCGGGTTGACGACTTCCTTCACTTTTTCGGCGAGTTCCAACATGGTAAACTCACCCGGATTACCCAAGTTGATTGGACCGGTATCGTCACCATCCATGAGAGCCATTAAACCAGCGACTAAATCGGAAACGTATTGGAACGATCTCGTTTGCTGACCATCGCCGTACACCGTCATCGGAGTTCCAGTCAACGCTTGCGAAACAAAGTTGGAAACGACGCGACCGTCGTCCAAAGCCATTCTCGGACCGTACGTGTTGAAGATTCTCGCCACGCGAATTGGCACTCTGTGTTCGCGGTAGTAATCAAACGCCAACGTTTCCGCGCATCTCTTACCTTCATCGTAGCACGAACGTTCACCAATCGGGTTCACGTTACCCCAGTACGTCTCCGTTTGCGGATGTTGCAACGGGTCACCGTACACCTCGGACGTGGACGTCAACAAAAACTTAGCCTTGGTGCGCTTCGCTAAACCCAACATGTTCATGGTACCAATGACGGACGTTTTAATCGTTTTCACCGGGTTGAACTTGTAGTGAATCGGAGAAGCTGGGCACGCCAAGTGATACACCTCGTCGACTTCGAGCAAGATCGGTTCGACGACGTCGTGGCGAATAAACTCAAAGTTTTCCTTCCCAAAGTGGTGCTTGATGTTGTCTTTGGATCCAGTAAAGAGGGAATCTGTTTAATGTGTTTATTATTTGGGAGAGTCATTAAGAGTGTTCGTCGTCGTGAGAGCCGCGTTAGTTTATTGATTCAGTAGGAGTTTTTTGGGTGTTGTCTCGAAATGGAAAAAACCGCCGCGCGAAAGCTACGATACGTATGCTCAAACAACACTTGACATGAAAAGACTTTTGCTGAACGCGTACCTAAACATATGACGTAATCGCCTCTCTGTTTTTACGTAGGGAAGAAAGGGAAGAAAGGGGTCAGCGCGCGTCTCGGAAATTTAATACTAATGCTTAAAGGCGCCCCTTTTCGCGTGGGTCGTCGATCGGACTCAAGTGTGATGACGACGAGAAGAAAGAGAATAAAAACACGCACCGCGACCAAGGCATCGCACAAGTGCGACCCGACAAATCCAGCGCCACCGGTAACGAGAACGCGTCTCGCTCCAGTTCTTGGTTTCGTTTTGATGATGGTATTTCCGTTCTCGTCCATTTTTTTGTATCGTTCGTTGTTCACTTAATGCGCGTGTTCTTTGTGTGGTGTCGTAACTTTATAGGCATTTTTGGTGTTGAAGAAAAAGAGGGAAAAAGAAGAGGAGAAAGAGAAGAATGAAAAAGAGACAAAAGAGACAAGAAAAAACCAAATGACCAATTTCGTTGTTTCCATTTGCTGTGGGTAGAATCACATGTAAGTTTAATAACCTCTCGGTTTGCACGCGTTTTTGCGCTTCTTTATTTTAAGCGGCGGAACTCTCAATCAACTGTTCGCTGAAAATTTTTCTATATTCGCTCTTCATCTTGACGCCGTTGATGACCGCCACTCTGGCTTTATCTTTAAACACTTGCACGCACGGAGTGCCCATAATACCAGCGGATTCGGCAATCTCGGGATCTTTTGCGATGTCAATTTCGACGTAATGGATGGATTTCTCGTACTCGTCGAGCACTGTACTGAGCATCGGTTTCAGTCGTTTACACGGGCCGCACGTCGGGCTCGTGTACATCACGACTAAAGGACGAGGCGATTCGTGGTACAATTTTCGCAACGCGTATTGGCCTTGATGTTTTTGTCTATCTATATCAAAGTTATCCGCATCAATCGCAGGTTCGTGCGTCTTCTTTTTCGGCGCTTCCGCTTCTTTCTTCTTCGCGGCTTCGATTTCTTCTTTCGCGTCCTTGGTATCCATCATCTTAACTTCTTTCAACAGCTTGTTCATTTGCAGATATCTTTCCGTAGAGATGGCCGCTTGGCATCCGCTCCCAGCCGCTGTTATGGCTTGTCGCCATTCTTTATCGTGCACGTCACCGGCTGAGAAAACGCCTTCTACGGAGGTGGATGTCTTGTCGTGATCGCTGACGATGATGAAACCGTCCTCGTCGGTGCCTAGTTGCGAGTCGAGAAACTTTGTATTCGGCGTGTGTCCAATACCGTAGAACATGCCGGCAACTTTCAGAGGCTCCGGAATAGATTCATTTGTTTTCGTGTTTACGAGTTTGAGACTTTCTAAGAAGCCTTGCGCATTACCTGCCGCATCTTCGACGGACGTGTTGTAGTGCACTATCACGTCTGAAGAATCCAACACCCGGTCTCTCATCGCCTTGGAAGCTCTCATCTCTTCGCCTCTGACGAGCAAGTGAACCTTAGAGGCGTATTTCGTCAAATAAATCGCCTCTTCGCACGCGGAATCGCCACCGCCCACGACTGCGAGTTCTTTTTGCGCGAAAGCGGGCGAAGCGCCGTCGCAAATCGCACACGCGGAGATGCCTTTACTCCAAAATTTCTCCTCGCTCGGGATGCGTAAACGCTTCGCCGTCGCCCCGGTGGCTAAAATGATCGCGTTCGCTCTCATCGTGCGATCTTCGGATTTGATTTCAAACGGTCGCTTCGAAAAATCAACGCTGACGACGTCTTCTTCGTATAATTCCGCGCCCCATCGCAAGGCTTGTTGACGCATTCGCTCCATCAACTCCGGTCCGGTCACGCCTTCAGGGAAGCCTGGATAGTTTTCAACCTCGGTCGTGCTCATTAACTGACCTCCAGCGACGCCGCCGCTCTGAAATCCTTCAAAACATACCGGCGCCAAGTTTGCTCTGCCT
>Ga0255769_10001939_pt1 | contig 22823 bp, 29 predicted proteins | sample 041ome_9_FD_179637 | JGI IMG/M metagenome (GOLD analysis project Ga0255769, IMG submission 179637) | Coastal salt marsh microbial communities from the Groves Creek Marsh, Skidaway Island, Georgia - 041413US metaG (version 2) | ecosystem: Environmental > Aquatic > Marine > Intertidal zone > Salt... | reverse complement strand
TTCTGTGATTCCTATCCTTTCGCTGATTTGCTTTTGCTCCATTCCTTTCTCTCGAATCAGGTGCTTTATTTGGTTCATGGTTCGAAGTACTCCTCGTACACCTCCCAATCAACATCGCCCTGAACGCTTATCAATCCATTGTCGATATACGCCTTGGCTTCCCTTCCGTAACGACCCTGCAACTGCCAAGCTAATCCTGTGGCGATAAGGTCTGCAAAGAACTGCACAATCCATTCTAGGTCGTGGTGCTCTGTTTCGTACTCGATTACTCGTTCCATTAGGTTCATCATTTCTACTGCTCTCATGGCTCAGTTCTCCTCTATTTCGTTAATCAAATCTTCACTAACATAACATTTGGCACCTTCAATCATACTATCTCGTTCTTCTTGATTGGATGTGAACCAACATATGTAGTTCTCAATTATCATTAGTTTTATTTCGTGCTCCTCAAATTTAATGTATATAATATCATTCATTTTGGTTCCTCCAATAATACACTAAGCATTAACGCCTTAGCTTGTTGACTGTCTCCATTTAAAGCAACATATAACACATTGACTAATTGCTCAGGGTCTTTAGTTGCTGTTTTTCTTACGTATGTATTCACTATTCGTTTATCCATTTTATTACCTCATTGATTGATTCGGTTAAATGTCTCTTTTTCTCTTCCTCATTTCTACTGCTTAGTATTTCGCTTACTAAGTATTGTATCTCGTCAACAGGGGTAGAGCATTCCGTTAATATCCAATTAGCGTATTGTTCGCTCATTTCCTCAGTTATCTTATCTTGCCCAGAACCTGAATTGCTTAGTGCTTCAATAAATGAACCGTATTCCTGTTCCATATCCTCTCCGTACATATTGTGCCATAACGTTAGCACTTCATCCAAGGATATGTTCTTGTCGTATTTTGTTTGTTGGTCTATCATTGTCTTAATCCGTATAAATTAGTGTTGATTGTTCTTTGTTTTGGTAGAGTATAGACCCACCATCGTTTCCTTCATCATCTGCCATTGGTATCATATAGCTACCATCCGTAAACACGATTACGACAGGTTTTTTGTACCACATCATTTCGGCACATTCTGCCTCTGTGAGGCGTTCCACTCTTGCTATGGTCTTTCCTTTTAATTCGCTAAACATTTTCCTCTTCGTTTAATTCTAAAGTTTCCCAATACATATCCACACCATCCTCAAAGATTCCTGCGAATCCCATCATTGGCTCTTCATATTCAGCCTCAAATTCGTAGCCGTCATCGTGCATGTAATAATACAGTATGGTAGGTGGAGCCCACGCTGACTCGAAGTTGATACTCACAAAATCTGTACCAAACTCTACTACGTGCGTATAGCACGCATCCCATTTGGTTCCCCAATTTCCTAGGTTCCAATGGTACCAATCCTCATCGTCTTTTTTGGGTCTAGGTCTAAAGTACTGAAAGAAACGACCCTCGTTCTCTTCTATGTACCTTAACATGTCTTTAACCTGTTCTCTCGAAAGGTTGTTAATCGTGATTGTGTTACTGCACCAATTTGGCATAATTATGTTCTCCTTAGTATATTGATTTTTCAACTTGTTCGTAGAACCATTCTTGATTCTCCTCTTGAACCTCGTCTAGTTCTTCCTGTGTTAGTTCCCTACCCTCGTAGGTTGCGTACTCAAGGAACGCATCGCAAAAGTCGGGATAGTCTCTGAAGTCGATTCCATCCACCTGTACATCGTCAAGTTTTTTTACATCAATCATTTGTCTCTTAGTTTGTTTTAGTTGACAAGGGAATGATAGGTCTTATTCAGATGGCAGTCAACAGTGCCACTTAAATTTTCTTAATTATTTACATTTGTTTACAATTAGGGATTCGCACATAAATTGTACATATCATATGTGTTCTGCACTTTCTTGGATTGACCCCTACGTGGAAATCTGAACCCCACCTAGAAATCTAAACCCTTTTTGAACGACCCCTACCTAAAAATTAAATGACCCTACCCAAAAATTGAACCGAGGTTGATCCTTTATCTTTATTCTCAGGCTTAAACCAAACGGATCGTGCTTTCTGCTTCCAGTTTCTCACTTTGTTACCCCTAGCATCTTCCCAGTACTTCTTCTGTGTACCCTCCACGCTTGCGTTGTAGTACTCGTACATGGTCTTACCTGCTCCCCTGCTGTAACCGTTCTGCTCAAAGTAATTGCACACCTCTTCAAGAGAAGGTATAGTATATATATTTTTTTTAAGAGTTTCTTTTGTGTGTGTAACTATTACACCAGAAGGTGGTGTACTCATTACACCAGATTGTTCTTGGGGTGGTGTACTCATTACACCAGTTTGTTCATAATTGATCGTTATGTCGGTTGTTTTGCGGTACTTCTTCTTGGTGTTTATAAGTTGTAACCGTTCTAGCACCTTTAACGATTCGATAACCGTTTTTTTGGTTACTCCAGTCATCTCCGTTATCTGACTAATACTAATAGAGTCGGTCTGCTTGTGCCAACCTATGGTCTTACGGCATATGGCTATCATTACCTTAAACTGTGCGTGGCTTAGTTCCCTCATCCACTTGTCTATTAACTCGTTAGGTACCTGAGTATGATTAGGTATCTGCATAATCTTTTTCATGTTTCAGTTGAATGTTATCAACTAATTTAGTAATCTATTCATGTAATTACAAACGTAATATGCACATGATAGATAATTGGGATTATAGAGTCTTACAGCAGGAATACGCTGGAGACATCATTTATTCGATACACGAGGTGTTCTATGACGCTGACGGAAGCCCAATAGACTACGTGAAGGTTCCTGTCATCATGATCGGATCCCATGAAGAAGAATTAGTGCAAGACATTCAGATTATGTTGGAAGCCTTTGAGAAGGATGTTCTTAGTATTGACAATGACTTTCCACCAAACAAAGGAGACCATTTCCTATGAAGACTTACTCGGATCTATCCAACTCTGATTATCATTCACTACACCAACACCTATCAAGCTCTTTTATTAAGGCTGTCGCAAAGCACTCCATAGACAGAGCCAGTATCAAAATGGAGCCTACCCCTGCGCTGATATTTGGTGACGCTATGCACACCTATTTCGAGAGTAGAGACCTGTTCAATCGCAGGTTTGTCGTGTTCAATGACGAGGAAATTATACAAGACATCCTAGAACGGAGACCCGACATCACTACCCCGACCATGACCAAAGACTATAAAATCTATAAGTCGGAGTTTGAGAAGTCTCTAAGCGAGGATCAAACCGTAATTAGTGGTTATGACATGAATCGAATCAAACTCATGTACGCAAGCGCCATAAATAACCAAGCTCTTAGAGAGATTTATGACGAGCACAACCCATACGAGACGTGGGATGAGTACTCATTTATACAGGATGAGCCCGACATTTGGGGTCTCACGTACCGAGTAAGACCTGATAGATTACTTGTTCGTGACGAACAGCCCTTAGCAGTTATAGATTGGAAGTCGTGCCAAGACGCTTCCGAGAAGGCGTTTAGGTCTGATTTCTTTAGGTATAGATACGACCTGCAAGCTGTGTTTTATTGTGACGTGTTAGGCATATCAGCCCAAAACTTCTACTTTGTTGCAATAGAAAAAGAATTTCCTTATAATACCGCTGTCTACTCACTTGATGGGGAGACCATGGTTGATACAGCCATTGAACTTAACCGTATCAAGGAACGTATCTCCAAATGGAAACAAAACCCGACCCCTGAAAACAGTGGGTTGGAAAACGCTAATAAAGTAACATTACTATGAGCACAGAGCAAAACACCCTAAGAGAACTTGCGGAGAGGTACAAACTCACTGGCAAGGATTTTTTCAAGCACCCTTCACAGGGCTTCATTATTATTACACGTACTGGTGTAGAGAAGATAATGGCACAAGACAAGATTACGGTAACCTACGAGGTGTGCCCTATCCTTAGTAAAGGGCAAGACGATTGCGTGATTAAGGCTACCGCAGAGGTAGTAGACGCTGAAGGCGAGGTGTATACGGTAGAATCCTATGGATCCGCTAACTATTATAACTGCCCTGTCAAGAAAACTAAGTCAGGTCATACGCTTCCACACTATCCTGTAGAGACCGCTGAGAAGCGAGCAAAGGCGAGAGCCGTACTGCAAATTACTGGGTTCTATTCAGAGGGAGTATTCTCTGAAGACGAGTCTGATGACTTCAAGAGACCCAAAAATAATTGATCCATCTATTAGTAGCGCTCATTATCATTTCGGTGGTTTTGGGCGCTTCTTTTTCCTATGAGCAAAGCCAAAGGCAGAAGAACCGTAACTAAAGCTATCAAATTCTTTCACGACAAAGGAATGATCGTGGATGAGGTAGAGCTTGGTGGTAGGTTCCGAAAGAGCAAAGACCTTTTTGCAGGGTTATGCACTAAATGTTGGCTTCAGGAGTGTGAACACCCTGATACATTGCGCTTCGATGGGTTTGACCTTGTAGCTTTAGACGAGGTTAACGTATGGCTCGTTCAAATAAAGACGAATAAGCCACCCACACAAAAACATTACATAGCATTTGCTAAGAAGTTTGCGAGTCGCTATATTCGTGTTGTGGCAATGACGTGGTACGACAGGAAAGGCTGGGTTATCCACACATTTAATAAAACAGGAACAGTAACTAAGAAAGATTTACGAACTTAATGAGACGAACATTGACAGTAAACGAACAAAATATCATTAAACACCTAAGAGAACATGGTCGAGCAACGTATGCCGACATAGAACCAATTATCATAAAAGAAAGCGCTGACATCTACTGGTCAACCTTTTCCACAATATGTAGCCTCGTTCAATCAGGCATCATTACGTCTACGAACCATCCAAGTGTTTATACTTTAACCAAATACGGAAGAACAAAGGCACTTGAGATAACATTATGAGCAGACACATAGAGGAAATCATTGTAGGCACCGCACTACAAAATAGAGAACTTAGAGAATTAATCTTTGACATTACAGACGCACAGCACTTCCCCAATCTGCATAACGTTTATTTGGAGGCTTGCAGGCAACACTCGGAGGGTATATTATTTGATGAGATAACCGTTTCATCAGCACTTGCTCCTCATTTTCCTGAGTTGTTTCTGCTTGAACTTCAGATGAACGCTATTGTAGACGAAGACAAGATTAAGGGCTACGCCAAAATTCTCAAGGAGGAATCCGATAAAAAGAGGATAGGCGCATTGGCTAGAGAGCTTAACATGGTAGCAACCGATCCAAACACTACTATGGATGATGTGCTCATGAAAATCTCTTCTTTGCATAGTGACGCTGAGGAAGCAACCGAAGTAAAAGCGCTAACCCCCGAACAGATATTTGATAGGGAGCGCTCGGAACCTAAAAAAGAGAAGTTGTTAACAGGTGTAAAAGTTATAGACGAAGACCTGTATCAAAACGTAGGATTGCACAAGGGTGACATCAACGTAATACTAGCAGATTCTGGTCATGGTAAAACTCAGCTTGCATCCTACATCGCATCTAACCTTGTCATAAACGATTACCAAGGTCTTTGGTTTCAGATGGAGGATTACGATGTGAACACAGCCAAACAACTAGCTATTACATCCGCATACAAGTCTAACAATATCAGGATCGTAGACTCTATAGACGATGTAGACGAAATGAAAAGACAGTGCCGAATCGTAAAGCAAGATAATGGTCTTGACTTTGTAGTGGTAGACTACATACAAGAGGTATATGCCAAAGGAAAATTTGACTCAAGAACCTTAGAGCTGAACTACGTAACAAAGGTATTGAAACAGATTGCCAAGGAGCTTAACGTGCTTATCTTAGTCTGTAGTCAGGTAACGATTAACGACAACACCCGACATGGGTGGGCTCTTGAGCCTAAGTATAAAGACGCTCAATGGGCTCAGGTAATCAAGAATGTGGCTCACTGTATGACCTCCGTATTTAGACCTAACATGGTAGAGAGCCTTATTGGGCAGGATGGGCTTGGAGGGATTAACGTAAGAGGATGGAAAGAGGATCAAAGGTTCCCTTACGAATCAGTGTTCGCAAAAGTAGTCAAGTCTCGTAGAGGCATGTTAACTCATAACCGCTTGAGACTAGAGCACTTACAAGACGCAGGATTATCTTTGCCTAGAGCAAAGTTTTAATTGACTGATACCTTGTAACTTACTATATTATTGAATCAAACGTTGCAATATTAACTTAACTCAAATACATTATGTCAGCAACAATCGTAGCGTCTATTGACGTAAGCAAAATACCGAAAGACAAACTCGTAAAGGGTCAGAAAGGAACCTACTTAGATTTGGTTCTGTTTGTGAAAGATGAAGCAAACGAATATGGAAAGAATATTTCTGTTGCTGTTTCTCAGTCTAAAGAAGAGCGAGCATCAGGCTCTGAGACGCTATGGTTAGGTAGCGGAAAAGTATTAATGACCGATGGTGTCATTAAAGAGGTTCAAAGTTCTCCTGCCGCTGTAGGTGGTTCAGACACTGGATTGCCTTTCTGATTGTTGGATAGAGACCCAATGATCAGATACATAATTAACGAACTTATGTAGTTTTATTCATGTTCTCTTAGTTTCCTGTGGATGGTTGGTGTGAAAGCCTCCATCCTCTTTCGGTAGGGATACCGATAACTTAACTTAACTATATTTATAACCTTTTAGTTTTTCGCTTCAAGTTATAGGTATGGCACACTGTTAGGATGATATGAAGAGGGGTTTTGTGCGAGCAATTCCCCTTTTTTTATGTCTAGTATCTTGCGCAAAATACTTGACGTTTTATAGGTATTGATACTGTGAGTGATTTTTCATACGTTAACTGCTCAAATATTAACTAATGTCGTAAATATCATGCATTACTACGATTATTTTAGCATTAAAGAATTCTTAGTGGATCGAGTTATGACCACCGTTCCTGTTCACGTGGTTGATAAGATAGAGCGTTACCATAAGCCCATAATTAACCAGATACGCCACGAAATGGGTATACCTATACAAGTGTCTGGCAACTCAGGTTATCGCTCCGTAGAATGGGAAATTAAAAGCGGTAGAGATGGCACGAGTCAGCATACTTTTGCAGGGATGGGTGCAGTAGATTACACGTGTGAGAACATTGAGTTGTTACTAGACGAACTCAGGGCTTCTGATTACATGCGTATATGTTATTATCCAGATAAAAACTTTATACATTGCGACCACAAAGGTAAAGAGAAGCTGGAATTTTTATCAAAGGGGGGTGGTTCATGGGAGTTAGTAGGAAAAAGGTAAAGGCAACCATTATAGATAACAGATCCGTTCCGCAGGGTGTGTTAAAAAGTGTAAAAGAGACTCCTGTGCCTAAAACCAAAAAGGTATTGAGTAGGTGGCGCATAGTGCCTATCATTGATTTAACCGTATTTATTATTAACAAAAGACCTATTACTATGACTTGGAAATGGCTTAAAGAACGATTACAGGAACCATCAACGTATCAGGGCGTAACCGCCATTGCTGGTGCTATTGGAGTTACCGTACAACCCGACATGTACGAGGCTATATCAGCCTTAGTATTGGCTATCATTGGTTTGATTCAGACCATTAAGAAAGAGCCTAAACAACAGGCAAAATGACCCTTGAAGAAATCAAAGAGACCGTCAAAGCAAGTGAGCACACCATCGTGGATTTCTCACGACACGTGGCTTCCTACATGGGCTTGGAATGGTCAGATAAATTCAAGGAGCGTATCTATCAGCTACTCTCACCCAAGGGTCATGGTAAGCCATCAGACGAAGAGCTGGAAGCCATGATATTTTGGTGTGAGGTTCAGGTAGATCCACACGCACACGCTATAATGCACTATAAAACCAAAGACCTACCCAGAAAAGTGCTAATCCTTAACGATTGGCTAATGGGAAGACGAAGCTACAATCGTCTACAAGCAAAAAAAATGCTTGACTATCTACGAAGCCTTTTGTAGATTTTATCCACAGTCTTTTAAATGAGGTTTCAGTGAAGCGCTTCCTCATTTTAAGCGAGCATCAACCCCCCAGTGCTAGACTGCTTAGTGGGGGGTATTTTTTTTTATTAACTAAGGATAGAACAATGAAAAAGACAATCTGCACAATAAAAACCCTTAAATCTGCACAATAAATATGTACAACGTAACTCACGAATTTATTATTGACTGCGTGTGTAGTGACTTTGGGATTACAACCAAAGAGCTAAAAAGCCCTAGCAGAAGATCGGAACTTGTAGATGCCCGACAAACTTGTGCTATTGCACTAAGACATATGGGATATACTTTTAAATACACAGCAGAATTGCTAGGCAGAAAGGATCATAGCACCATTATCCACCTGTTATCTACAAGACCTCATAATATGCCCATAAATCACAGTAGAGCGATGCGGATAGTTAAGGCATATAAAACCATTGCCGATAAGGGGAACGCTCGTTACAGGTCAAATATGAAAGCGTTTTTAGAGAGGGTGCAACAATTATGATCGAAATATTAGTTTACCTATCAAGCATGGTTACTTTCTTCTGGGTCGGTTACCAAACTGGGAATAAAATGCCTAGACCTGAGGCAAAAATTTCCTCCGTTAATAGTGAAGAGATTTTCAAGAAGGGATACATAAAAGGATACGGTGACGCTTACACCTCCTTGAAGGGATACGACAAGTTCCCACCCATGGGTACTAACTAATAGTCATAACCATTGGTCATTAAGATGACGTTTGGTTGTATAAATAAATATACCCGACCTAGCGTAAAAAACCAGAATCGGGTACGTTTTATATCAGGTAAGGTATAAACTAGCCTTTTTTAGTACGACCAGTCTTTTTCATAAAAGCCATTCTTCCGTTCTGGGCGTTTGGCTTTTTCTTTTTGTTGGGGTCGTTAGACTTCTTCGACTTGTTCTGGTACATCTTCAGCCTCTTCTTTTTGTTGCTTGATAGTGTCTTCGTATCCTCTGATAAGGAGGCTGATTTCACTAAGCTGCATTGATAACGAGTCTCGTTGTTGTACTAATTGTTTGAGCCTTTCTTCCATTGTAAATTAAGTTTAGTTAACGTTATAACGATACGTTAATATACAAAAATTATGCCTAATCGACAAGATCGTTTGCTTGTTGTTGAAATTCAGCCCAAGCGTCTTTAACGTCTTGAGTCCAGTAAGCGTTAATAACCGCCTGAATGTTATCTGGCAGATCCGTAATGTCTTGATCTGGATACCTCATCTCTCTGTGATGGCTTTCAGATAGTACGTTACCGTCTTCTATTATTTTTGTAGTTTTACGGAGCTGTACTCGACCATGCTCTTTGAGTTCAATACTTGAGTAAGATTCTTGTTTTTCTAACATATTAGCCTGTTCTATAAGTTAATTGGAATGTCATGTCATTAGCGTTGCTACCACTGTTCATGTCTGAAACTTGAACGTTAGCAGAGTTAGCGGTGCTACTAGAGTTGTAATATAAATATATATGTTCAGATCCATTCATTGAAATTTTTTGTGGTTCTTCTCCTGAAAAATTAGTTGCGTATCCAACGCTTCCTGCAAAGGCAATTGCTCCACTTATTAAGTCAGTAGCCGTAAAAGGAACGCCTTCTATTCGTATTGAACCTGATGACCCTGACCATTCCAAAATGTCTGTTCTTATTCGACCCCACAAGTGTACTACATTACCAACTTTTATATATCTGCCAAATGTTACTGCATCATAGGAAACCAAGTCAACACTTGAAGAACTAGAACCAAAGACAGGTGTCCAAGAACCTTCTTCGTAATCGTCTAAGGTATTGGCATCAGCAGTATCAGTTCCAAACATGATACCACTTGCCCTGACTTTGTTTTCTACGTCTAAAGACAGATTTGTGGTTGTAATAGAATTGACACCAACGCCAAGCGTAACACCTGAACCATTGAAGTAGAAATGGTTTTCAGTGCCTTTATAAAATAAATAATTGCTAGTAGTAGGATCTGTAAATTGTATGCCCGTAAAAGTATCCCCGCTTTGTACTTTCAATGGTGCATCAGCCGTAGCGTGATAGACGTGCAAACCAATTCCACTACTTGGGTCTATACCAATACCAACAGCATCATTTCCACCATCTACTTTAAGCATATTGGCGTTGTTGTTGGATTCTACCCTGAAGTTATAATCGTTTGAACCATCATTGATAACAGTCTCACTGTTTGATATTTCTATTCTTTCAACCCCACCTGTAACAACCCTCCATTGGTCTTGGTTATGAAACTGCATATAGCAGTTAGTATTACCTGAATGTCTTATTTGGCTAGGAATATCAAGGGTTCCCGTCAGTGTTCCACCTGAAAGCTCTAAGTATCGCCCGTCTAAATCTGCGGTATATGCGCCACCTATTGCGCTAACGGAAAGAACACCCGTTCCGGTGTCAAAACTTACACCGCTTAAGGAATTGTTATAAGAAGTATCCCAATTAGCTTTATTATATCCACTTATTGAGGTAGTGCCACCAAAAAAGTTACCTATCTCTGTCTCAGTATAATACCGACCATCTAAGTTGTAAGAGGTTAATCCTGTTACGTGACCATACGTATCTAAAGTTACATCCTGAATAACGGTTCCACCACTGTTATCTACCGAAGCCTGACTACTTGTATCTGCGTGGCTAACTGTAACTGTACCAGACGTACCTCCACCAGTCAATCCACTACCTGCTGTTACACCTGTTATATCTCCTGTGTTTGTGGTGTACCCAAAACCAGTCACATAGCTTTCTATCGCAGCACTGGTCATTAATATCGTATCCGAAGACGAAAAAGTTTCTGCTGAAGTTAAGAGTGTAGCAGCTGAAAATTGACTTGTTGTTAGACCAGATACATTTAATGTAACCGTTCCAGAAGTACCTCCGCCACTTAAACCTGTACCTGCTGTTACACCAAGAATGTCTCCCGTATTACCCGTAGTTATTGCAGTTATATGCCCGTTTGAGTCTACAGTAATTTGGTCTATTTTAGTTCCGTCTGCGGTGCTTCCATACGTTCCCGATAAGGTAGAAGTGTCGGGGTGCGCCTCTAAGTATCTACCATCTAAGTCAGCGGTATACGCTCCCGTTTGCCCTGAAACACTTAGAACGCCCGTACCTGTATCAAAACTTACACCCGCTAAACCGTTGTTATAAGCAGTATCCCAATTAGAAATGTCTCCCGATGTAATACTTTTAACGTGGCTTGGTACGGTTGGGTCTGTCTCTGTAAAAGAGGTTAAGTATGCAGTGCTATTAAAAGCGTTAGATCCTAACGTTCTATATGTTAAAGCTCCCGTAGTTGTGTTACGCATTACTGCGTTTGTTTCGCTAGACGAACTAAGCCCAGCAATAGCAGTTGTAGATCCGCTTGCACCTAAAGTAAGAGTAATACCCGTCTCTCCTCTTACTGAGCCGTTTACGTCAAATACAATGTCTACACTATTAATCCCGTCACCTATATACAAATCGCTAGAACCATCCCCAATAAGAACGTCACCAACAGCGTTAGTAATGGCTAAATCATCATTAATCTGCTCTATACGACCAGCCTCTACACTAGAAGCGTTCTTAAATTGAATGTCACCGTCTAATGGGGTTATGATTACGTCTTTAGCCAATTCGACCTCCTATACGTCTTTTAGGTGTGGTTGCATTTGCACGTATCCCTACGCCTGTTTCTTGTTGTCTTACTACACCTATTGGTGCGCCATAACTCTGCTCTAAATAAATTTTTACATCTCTCATCTTGAAACCTTCTTCACGTATGTTAGTATTGTCACAATACACACCACATATTAAATAGTAACCCATAGGTTGACCCTGTACGGTTAACGTTTTTGTTTCCCAAGCTCCATGACTTGCTGTAGAATAACGAGCAGACTCTACAAACCCTAATGATCCAGCTCTTTTTGTAGATGTACTTGTACTTGTTTGCGTACTTGTATTTCCAGTATAATCTGGCTCGTACCTACCCATTTTAATGCCACCTCTATTAGACTTTGCAAATAGTACAGGTCTAGTACCAGTGAAGCCACTTACGCACTGAACGTCACAAGACACAAAAGCCTTAGTATTTGCTGGCACATATACAGTTTCAAACCATCCACTATACGCATCGTCTCCAGCAACCTGCACATCCCAGTACTTTTCTGTATCATCCCATACTCGAATACCACCTGAGCCTGTCTGAGCCACTTTCCCCTCTTCAAATCCCCAATCTAAATAAGTAGCCAATCCTGAGTATCCGCCAGTTCTCCAATATTCATTTCTATTATCTGTAGTGTACGCTAAAATGTAATTACTATATACTTGACCGCTTCCATCTTCTGCAGATCCATCCCACCTATTGGGCTGTATTTGACTGTCTAAGTATATAATGGCTCCACCAACCGTACTGTTATGAGGCGGATACCTATATCCATCTTGATAAAGCCTCTCAACAATGGTTCCTGCTGACATAGCATAAAACATATAAAAGCCTCTATTTTCGTTATTTAAGAATATATTGTGTCTAACTGAACATAACTCTCTATTCTGACTAAGAAGCATACCGTAGTCATCTGTTCTTGTTGCGTAGTTGTACGCCACTTGAGCATACGGATTATATATAGAATCTATTGAAAAACCAGAGTAATAAGTTCGTGTAGCATAGTTATTAGTTATCTTTAAATCGTAGTTATTAGAGTATATCCAATACCCCCTTTCATTGTTATATGACACATTATTTCTAAGAACAAAATAATGAGTCTCTCTAAGATATATACTACTATAAGTACTTCTATAATTTGGCGAATCATATACGCACGAATCTATACGGCTTTCGTATTGATGCCTAGAATCTCCAGCTCTGTAAATACCTGTGTATCCATACACAAATACACCTGCATAAAAAGTACTAGAAGTGTTACGACCAATACCCTTAAAGTGTACGTTCTGAAACCTCACTCTTCGGTCATAACCATTACTTGAAGTCCAAGCCTCTATATAAATAAAAGGTCTAGTATTACTACTGGTATCTACAGCGTGAATCTCACAGTCTCTGGTAACAATGGTGACAATACTGCCAGCTTTATGATCTGAACTTAGGTTGCTAGAAAGTGTAAGAGAGTTACCCTCTTTTGCGGATACTGTATACTTTGCGTTGTAATCCCAGTTAGTTTGATTATCATTGTTAACATCTATGAGAATTTCGTCACCAACGTTTATGTCTGAGGCGTTTCCTACAATAATCTCGTTACCGCCAGAGCTAGTAAAATTACTAAGCGTAGTTGCCATGCGCTTAACCATGTTACCAGACTCTTGTATCTTTTCGTTACCAGTCTGATAAACTGTTGCGCCAGTTGGGTTTCCAGATACGTTACTATCACAAGTTATCTTGTTAGCTCCACGATCAATGGCGGTTATAGTTTTCACGTTTCTATTAGAACCTGTGCCAAATATTATCTTGTATCCGACCCTAAATTTCCTAGCGTTGTCTACATACAAATCAGAATAGTTATAACCTGTAACTTCTGCTGTAGGGCTTACAAACTGTCTGTAATAAATCCTGTTATTAACGGTGTCTATGTCATGCACCCAAAAACCTTCATCTGTACATACAATGTAATCACTATCTCTCTTAAATACAGTAATCCAATCTCCCTCTGCAAAGTTAGCAGCGCTTGCTACATTCAAGTAATCAGAATTGTAATCGTGCTGAACCGTTAATGTAGTATTTCTGTTTTTATCTGAGCCTACACATTCTAAGGTAGTATATCGTTCTGTCTCATTCCATATACCATGTTGAGCAGAATTATCTCCACGTATCTCAAGACGGCTACCAGAATCCATAACAAAGGCTCCGCCCGAAGTACTTACGCCCTCAGTAAAAAAAGAGGTTTTACTACTTGCTCTTACAGTTATACGACCATTCAATCTAAATTTGCCGTTGTTGGTTATGTACAGCTTTCCATGACACACAACATCTCCATAACCATTTGTTGGTCTCAAGTCGCTATTGACCGTTACAAGGTGACCAGCATTTATAGTAAAAGTATCTCCATCAGCAGGAGTAGATCCACCCCATGTGCTAGAGCTACTAAAGTTACCAGACTGTGTAGATGATAATGCTGCCATTAAATTTGCTCGCTTTCTTCTATTATTTCTTCTTCGATTATTTCTTCTCCAGCCAATTCATAAAAGCTGGTATCAATAGCAATCTCAAAATATAGTGTATCATTATTATCTTCAATACTTGATTGACCAAGTTCTACAATAATGTTTTTTACGTCATTACACACAATTATTTCGCCATTCTGTTTATTGTACGTCACATTAATTAGCATCTTGTACCACCTCTAATGGTTCTACATCTATACGAGTAGCATGCACAATGTAGAAGTAATCGTACTTCCAATTAAGACCGCTACTACCAATGTATATCTTATTGTTTTTATATTCTTTATAGTGATAGGTCTTTGAGTTGCCAATGGATGTTAACTGAACCGTTATTGACTCTGGGTCAATCAATCCTGACCATTCTTCTGGAAGCTCTATTACCTTGCTCTGAGAACGCCCTCTAACAAAAACTGCGTGTTCGTTACCCTCAAGTACACCATACACTAAACGCTTGCCTTTTTGAGTTGGGTGTTCAATATTGAACGACTTAACCGTAGCAGAAAGCGTGCCACTTATTGTTAAGTTACCACTCATTGAGTCACCAGTAACGTTTACGAACCTACCATCAGCCTCAGACTCCGTATAATATCTTCCGTCTAAGTTGTATGATACCAATCCAGTAACGTGACCGTATGTATCCAACGTCACGTCTTGTATTACAGTTCCGCCACTGTTATTAACCGATCCCTGAGAGCTGGTGTCTTCGTGAGAAATGGTTACAGTTCCTGAAGTACCTCCTCCACTTATCCCAGATCCAGCGGTTACGCCTGTAATGTCTCCTGCAGTTGTGCTGTATCCATACGATTCTATCTTGTCTTGTACTGCTGCTGCGGTCATTAATACTGTATCGGAATCAACAAAAGTTTCTGCGCCAGTCTGTATAGATGCCGCTGCAAATTCTGATACACTCAATCCAGAAACATTAAGAGTAACCGTTCCTGACGTTCCACCACCGCTAAGACCTGTTCCAGCTGTTACTCCAGTAATATCTCCAGTAGCTCCTGTAGTAATGGCGGTTACGTGACCAAATGCGTCTACCGTAATACTATCAACTTTAGTTCCGTCTGCGGTGCTTCCATAAGATCCTTCTAATGTGGAAGTTGTTGCATGGTTTAGAGTTACAGATCCTGAAGTACCTCCCCCTGACAATCCTGTTCCTGCTGTAACACCTGTGATGTCTCCAATGTTGCTGGTAAAACCTGAGTCATTATTGAATTTAGATAGCGGAAACGAGTTTATATTTGTTCTGTTTTCTGTACCTGATCCAGTCTCATACCATATAAGCTGATCCGTAGTATCAATGGTTACAGGAGGATTACTAGATAGTTCACTAAAATCCAACGCAAGAGTAACAGAACCACTAGAGCCTCCGCCACTTAAACCTGTGCCTGCTATAACCTCGCTTATGTCTCCAGTCTCTGCGGTTAAGTATCTACCATCTAAGTCTACGGTAACAAAACCGCCATCCACCTGAGTAAGCGTAAGTACTCCATTTGTAGAGTTGAATGAGGCACTAGCTACAGTATTATTATAAGCACTATCCCAGTTAGTTTTATTGTAACCAGTTATTGCAGTAGTACCACCAAAGAAGTTACCTATTTCTGTTTCGGTATAGTACCTGCCATCTAAAGAAACGGTATTATAAGAACCACCAATGGCACTCACTGTTACTATACCAGTGGTAGTATCAAAGCTGGCTCCTGACAAGGAGTTTTGATAAGAAGCATTCCAATCAGCAATATCGCCCGTACTAATACTTTTAACGTGACTAGGTACCGTAGGATCCGTTTCGGTAAATGAAGTTAGATACCCAGCACTAGCGTGGTTACCCCAGCCAAATGCTGTATCCCAATTAGAAACGTTTAAGTTACTTCCCGTTACCGCTCCGCTAGACGATACGCTTGCAAAAGAAGCGTTAAGGTATTCCATATTCTTATCGGAAAGAATACGACCCCAACCATCCTCGTTACGAATTACAAGACCGCCTCCGTTAGTAGTCCATACCGTTGAAACGCCATACTCTGTATCGCTATAAAAATTCTCGTCAAACATCAAACGACCTGACGTAGTATCAAAAAGCTCGCCCTCTTTGTTTGCAAGAATGATACTTTCTACTTCTGTTATCGTGTTATCATTCATATCCAAATCGCCAGTAAGACCACCACCTGATAGCTGTAAGTATCTATCGTCATGCGTATGGCTATTGTTACTTACTTGAGCTGATATGGTAATATCTGCACTACCATCAAAGAAAGCGGAACCTGTAAGGTCACCGCCAAGTGTAATTTCTCTAGCTGTAGTTAGTTTATCAGCATTTGGATGGTAATGATTTGAAAAATATTGTGTCCAAGAAGTATCCCAAGTGCCGCCTGTTTTTCTTCTACCATATAAAGAAACCTGATTTGCACTACCTCTATAAGTCTGCAATAATTGTTGCGACTGATTCTCAGTAAACTGAAACAACATTCCATAATCATCTGGAACATTAGAAGGAGCGTCATTAGTGAATCCATAAATACCGTCACTAAGGCTATTGGCATTATCGTTGGAGTCTATAGTAATAGGAACTAGGCTAGTGCTTATACTTACGTCGGAACTACCATTAAAAGAAACAGAACCTGAAGCATTATTGCTTAAAGAAATAGTCCTAGAAGTAGTAAGTTCATCAGCATTTGGATGGTAGCCATCGTGGAACACCCTATTTAAGGAGGCTAGAGTAGTGCCTCCCGTATACATTTCACCCAATACGCTAAAGGATAAAGTACCCGTACTTGGAAACTGCGCATTGCTTGCCGAAGCGTCTAAAACAAGACCGTAACCATCTGCGGGTAATTCACCATCAAATTCATTATGATAAAGAGATACGCCTTGATTATTCCCCGTATCAAAATTAATTCTTGGATAACTACCCGTCGCAGTATTTGTTTCTACTAAAGTAAGCGTAGGGTTATCTTTACTTATAGTAATGTTGCCCGTAGTCGTATCGCTTGCATTACTTCGTAAGTAACGCCCGTCACTTTCAGTCTCGGTGTAATATCTACCGTCTAATGATACTGTATTGTACGCACCACCAACAGCGCTAACAGTAACTATACCTGTTGAGGTGTCAAAAGAAGCACCTGTTAAACTGTTTTGATAAGAGCTATCCCAATCAGCAATGTCTCCACTATTAATACCACTAGCAGCGCTTGCAGTAAATACTGGGTCTGTTTCAGTGTAAGATGTCAGGTATCCAGTGCTCGCATGGTTACCCCACCCAAAAGCAGTATCCCAATTAGATTTGTTATAACCACTTATGGAGTTAGTACCGTCTAAAAACTCGTTTATCTCAAGTTCTGTATAGTATAAGTTATTATGGTTATGAGCAGGTAACGAAGTCAAATAACCAACAGTAGAGTGATCACCCCATCCGTAAGCAGTGTTCCAGTTACTAATGGATAGGTTACTGCCTGTAACGTCACCAGTCACACCCAAGTTACCATCAACATCTGTATTGTTGTTTAGGTATATGTGACCAGCATTTAGGTTTAAGTCTTGGTCATCACTAGCACCTGCGTCAATGTTAAACGTACCAGTAGATTCTATAGTTAAACCTGTATGTAAAAATCTAATACTCTCTTGAGCCGATCCTGAAACTACTAAAGCGTATCCAGTAGATGCGCCAGACTTGTCTAAAGTAATAGTATCTGTGGTAGATGCACCACGACCAGTAACGTCTGATAACGTATCTGTTTCGGTGTATGATGTCAGATAGGTAGATGTATCTTCTGTACCATCCGCCTTTAGAAACCCACCACTGTTACTAGCTTTAGTAAAACTAGCAGCAGTCATTGTTCCTGACGTTACATAGTTACCAGCGTCTCTTGATATGGTTGTGTGATGATACTCTGTTCCGTTGCTTAATCCGCTTATTTCGAATTGGTTTGCATCACCGTCATACTGGATTCTCATTCCATAAGAACCAGTAGTACCCCATGAATTAGCGTTCTCTAAAAAGTCAATCGTTCCAGATACAGGGTCATTCGTAGCGTTATCCTTTAACTCTATGTGTGGCTTGTCTTTAAATATAACTAAGTTACCAGTAAGCGTGCCACCTATAAGCTGTAGGTATCTATCATCACCATTTGTTTGAGTAATATATCCAGCACCATTTGTAATGTACTGATTATCTAGCGCTCCACCTTGACCAGTGTACGTACTAAGGGCAGTATCTTCAACGTTACCAAGACCTAAGCTAGTACGTGCCGTAGCACCTGACTCTGCCACCCAAGCAGATCCATTACCTACAATGAAGTTACCATCCGCTTTAGCAAGACCAGCTATAGCACTAAGGTCAGCGTCATACGCCTGATAAGCGTTTTCGTCAATAGGTGTAATCCGTACAAATATTTCACCAACGTTTGGATGTACCGTAACCACATAAGCTATCGGTAACTCTACGTTTCCTGCTGTGGGCTGAGTATTTGTTAGTTCACCAGCCGTTGAGCTTGCGTATAAAACGTCTCCAGCGCTCCAGTTTGGCGTATCCGTATCTATTTTACGTATCTTACCAAATACAATGGCTTTACCCTCAAACCCATAATCAATGTCTTCGTCAAGAATACCTAATATAGTCTTAGTGTCATCTGTGCCAGCTTCAAATAGCTTAACAGAAATCTTTCCAGAAGCACCAGGCGAACCATACGCACTAACTACGCTACCTTTACTTATAGTCTCTTGTAAAGGATCATTATTGATTACATTAACCTCTGTTTTGTGACCAACCTCAAGGGTAGAGCCATTAGTAACAAGGCTAAGGGTCTTTTCATCTACGTTCCAATACAAACCACCTTGAGGCTCGTTACCCGTATCAGAGTACGCAGTATCAAAGTTTAAGGTCTCAATATTAGCCTCATAAAACGTTATAAGCTGTGGAACATTACTAAAATCCTCACGAAGTAATGGGAACCCACCTACCTGACTATTGTCATGAACAACAAGTGTGTCTTTTGTGGTATCTACTGTTACCTCTCCAAGAGCACCTGTAAACGTGGAGTGTTCTGCGGTTGTGCCTCTTCTACGTTTTACTTCTGTTGCCATACGCTCGCTATACCTCTGGTGCTTCTAAGTATTCATCTATAGACGTTAATAGTTGTTGACCTACCAAGGTAAAAGAGGCTGACCCCCTACCTACTTGGTTTGTGTACGTTGTGGCGTACGTCACATTGGATGGAACCACACCTATCCAATCTCCAAGACCAGTAAAAGAAATTTCTATGGAATCATCTGGATTAGCACTTGTTAATGAGCTTCTCATGTCATTAAGAAGACCTGCTGGAGAGCTTGCGTTTGAATATACGTTGCCTGTGAACGTTGAATCACTAAGTTTAGCCCAGTCAAGCGTAACGGTTAATCTGTATCCACGAAAGTTGTGCCTAAGTGATCCGTCTACAGCCTCATCAAACGAGCTTCCATAGTTTACCTGACCAATGTCACTAACCACGTTATTTGTTTTGATGGCATAAAACCAGTTGTTACCGCCACCCTTTTTACGTATGTATATCGTATGTAATTTACGTGATAGAGCCATAATCTATAAATGTTGTTACACTGTCTGTTATCAATCCATAGTCTCTATACTCTTCAACATCCTCATAAACGTATCTCCAATCCTCGAATATCAATCCTAATTGTACGTTTAATTCGGTGCTTTTAAATACAAGTTTTGGTATAAATAGACCATGCTGGTTGGTATATTCTACTCTGTTAGAAAAACCATCATCTAAAGTTACTCTAAATACACTTTGATTATCAATACCAATGTATACAAACTCTCTTCCGTTTCTTAAATCTGTTGCAATGTTATTGCATATTGATCGGTACACATCTGGCTCGGTACACAACCTGTAAGATAACTCTATCTTTTTACGTGAGCCCTTCAAATTTTGCCTGAGAGCTCCGTTCACCGCCTCATCGAATGGTGAACCCCAGTATTCGTACTCGTCTTCCTCAGCGTAATTTTGAACGGTTAAATACTCTTCACCGCCAGCATCCGTAATAACTATTATTTGTTCAAGCCTAGCCAATAATGTAGCCCTCACCTTTCACGACATCATTCTGAAGGTCATATTCAAGGTAAGATGGTCGTACTTTTTTTCCGTTTACTGTTGGGTGTATGTCATTGGCAAACTCAATAAACTCATAAGGCTTGAGTGTTTGTATACCGAATATCTCAAAGTCTACCTTATAAGAAGACTCTATACCTAATGCGTTATGATAACTATCCTTTGCGTTAGAGCCTATAATTGTTATTCCATTTGGGCTTCCTATCTCAAGAGCGCTATCAGCAGTGACACCTACCTCAATCCATTCTTGAAGAGGAGTGTCATACTCAACGGTTTTATATCCAGCGGCTATATAAGCTATATCTAAGTCTTGAGACCCTGCTGAGTTTATGACATCACTAAACGTGTATACGGGCTGACCAGTTTGATCTTCAAACCTAAAGTCGTAGTCAATGTTTCTTACACTTCTTTGGTTAAACTCTACGCCAAAATTCTTTAGGTTAGAGCCTGCAATGGATGCGTAATGGTCTGGATCAGATGTGCTGTTAAAGTTTCTACGCACATAAAAAGCGTATCCCATCATTGTTCCAATCATGGCTGACTCTATCACAGACAGTCTCAAGAAGGTTGTTTTAGCTTGTGAATAGGTAGTTACAGACGTAGACGGCAACACTAATAGTTTCGGGTCATCTATTGGAGCAAAATTTAGATCTGTCACATCATAATTATCAAAATAGCTACCTATAATCTTTATCGTTGGAGATGCTCCCTGTGTAGATAAAAATTTCTGTATAAGGTCATAAGGAGCAACCCATCCATCATTAGATGTTTTATCGGCTATACTATATCCAGTAACCTCAACATCAAACCTAAGAGCCGCTTGACCAGTCAGTTCAACCGTTCTAGCCCTCCAATCGTATCTACAAGACGCTTTGCTGGATATAAAATAATCCGTTCCTGCTGGCGTAGTAATTTGTATCTGAATAGTATCAGACAACTCAAGTGCCTCTATGTAACTAAACAGGCTTTCACCTTCACTTAGACCGTCAAATATTTTTATGGTTATATCGGATAAGTTTATCTTTATCTCGTTAATATCAGCCGTCTCTTCTTGTAGATCAAAGTCTTGAGTAAGCGTTGGCATAGTTGCAAGGCTCATGTCTCTTTCTACAAGGGTTCCAGAGCCCATCTCTATCTGTGCAGAAAAGTTGCCAAAACTTCTTGATATAGTTCCAGTGCTCGCTCTTAAAGTACTCATGGTCTAATTTGTGAGGATGAAATCTCTCTACTTCCTTTAGACGCTGATACGGCTATACCCTTTCTGTCTACGGTTGCTTGTACATTTAAAGGTTGACTAGACGAAGCCATGTCTGCCGCTTTGTTAGGCATAAAGCTAATAGACTGTGTAGGTCGCTCTACCTCATTTGCCTGAACTAAAGCAGAGGTTGTTCTGCCGCCAGTAGACCCAGACTCAATGTTTTTATCACCCTTTTTGGTCTTCATTATTTTTTTGACCTGAGCAATACCAGACGCAATAACTCCACCCATAAGAATGGCTCCAAATGGAGGTGGCGCAGAAGCAAGTGCTACTGTTGCAGCTTTATAAGTATTTATTATTGCTGATGCTACAGCTTCAGCTTTCTCATTCTCAAATAGACCGTCACTTATAAAACTAGCTGTCTTAGCAATTTTCTTACCATTAAACTCAGTTACCTTAGTCTCTTCTGCCATAAACGCTTTTTTAGCGTCTAGCTCTTCTTGCTTACCCTTAATTACAGCAGCTAAACTTTTTCTGGCAGCGTCTGTAGTTACATTAGTAAACCCAGCTTCTAAACCAGCAATCTCTTTCTCTAAAAACGCAATGGATCCCCTCATTGGCGCAACCAGCTCATCGGTAACAGTAAACTTACCTATAACGCTAAGGGTTTCTTTAGCCATGTCTTGCTCTTCCTTCATCATAGCCATGCGCTCTGCGTAAACATCCTTTAGCTTACCGTTAACAGACAGCGTCATGAGTAACCGAGAGTGTTCTACTTGTACGAACTCTGTATACTGTTTGAAATTAAACTTTCCAAAATAATCGGCTATCTCCATTCTCTTTTCGTAGCTATCCAATATCTGATTACCAGCTTCCTTAGCTCTTTCGGCTTGTATCTTTTCGTAATCCTCTTGTGCTAACTGTTTAATAGCTTGATTGGTTGCTTCAACCATCTTTCTTCGCTCTTCGTATCCCTCCGCTATCTCTAATAGAGCATCATACTCTTCTTTAGCTTTCTTCTTTACCTCTTCAGCTTCTTTTTTCTCCGCATCAGTTTTAGCCTTAATTGCGTTTTCAACTTTATCGTACTGCTGAACTAAAAATTCATACTGAGCAATATATTCATCATTAGTACTCATTAATGACTTAGTCATCTCAATTTCTTGACCAAGCTCATTAGATAAATCTTGCAAAGATTGACCAGCATCCAACCCAGCTTCTGAAAACAACAATACTTTACGAGTTGTGTAATCAATATCATCTATATATTTAGCAAACTTATTATCTTCAGCTAATTGTTGATTATTTTCAAGGGTTTTATTTAATGCATCTATTTCTTTCTTCAGTTCCCTAACTGTTTTATCAGCCATAGCACCAA
>Ga0255769_10001933_pt1 | contig 22844 bp, 15 predicted proteins | sample 041ome_9_FD_179637 | JGI IMG/M metagenome (GOLD analysis project Ga0255769, IMG submission 179637) | Coastal salt marsh microbial communities from the Groves Creek Marsh, Skidaway Island, Georgia - 041413US metaG (version 2) | ecosystem: Environmental > Aquatic > Marine > Intertidal zone > Salt... | reverse complement strand
TTTAGATTTCGCGTCGGCGACGGATTCATTCGCGCTGACTTTAGCTTTTTCTTCCGCAAACAGTATCGCACATTTTGCAGCTTTGATAATCGCAGATGACGCGCCGTCTAAAGCGTTCTTCTCTTTCAACATCAAATCCCCTAAATCTCGATACGCTTTGGCGGCTTCTAAATGTTCCCCGCACCTCGAATACCCTTCGCATAACTTTACTAAATACTGCTCTTTCTTCTCGACGTCGCCCGTCTCGGACGCTTTATCGAGTAAAAAAGTAACCGAGGGAACCGCGTGTTCTTTCAAAAACACTTCGTCGCCTTCGCCGTCGCCGTCAAATCCAACTTCCACGATCCCTTTATGCGCTTGCTCTCTCTCCTTATCGATACCCACAGCCTTGACGTAACACTCTCGACTCTTCGCGTACCGTTTCTGCTCGAAATAGCTCTTTCCAGCGCACACGTGCACCTCGTAGCGTTTCTTTTCGTCGTCTTCTTCGTCGTCGACTTCGCGTTCTTCGTATAACTGAATCACCTTTTCAAAATCCTTCGACTTCATCGCCAGCGCGATTCCTCTCATCATCCTTCTTTACGTGGTATTAATATATTAAATTCACGCGTAAAAGAACGTTCTCCAGGCCATGATCAAGCACCCGATGGACACGTACGGCGACAGTCGCTCGCCGATCCTCCCCGCCTTCCAAAATACGCTCTTCACCAGTCCTTTTCTCCTCGGAGCACCAGAAGCACCATCACTCCTTTGTTGTTTGCCTTCGAGTAAACTCGGCGCTTTGAGTTTTACGTACGTGCACGCGCAGATGAAGAAGAGCAAGGTCGTGATGAAAGAGTTCAAGTCGAAGAGCGCCGACATCTTTTTTCTCTCTTCTTCTTCAGCGTATCTGTGTGTTTGTTGTTGTCGCTATTCGCGTCTCCTTTTTGCCCTGAGTTCGATTTCTGTGGAAAACACTTCGAAACACTTCAGAGTGAAAATGCATCGTGCTTCAACTGTTCCGAGGACGACGTTTCATCGAAGGCTTCCGTTCTCGTCGACGTCGTCGAAAAAAAGTCATCGAAATAATCGTCCTCGCTTCAGCACTAGCAGAAGAAGAAGAACGACAGCAACGATAGCATCTGCGCGCGATGCGACTACAAACTGGTCCAACGCCACCGGGGAAAGCGTTCGAGAAATCATCAAAGACTCGCTTTTCGTCTGCGAACGCGCGTTCGTGTGGAACTCCATCGACGTCGGGGGGAGATGCGCGGTGGTTAAAATGAAGAATGGCGAGTTGTGGGTGCACTCGCCGATCGATTTAGACGAAGAGACGAAGCGCGCGATAGATGGGATTGGCGTGGTGAAACACATCGTGAGCCCGAACTACGAACACGTGAAATACGCGGTTCAGTGGAAACGCGCGTATCCGGATGCGATTTTGTGGGGGTGTCCTGGTTTGAAAGAGAAGAAGAAAGGAGAGATACCGTACGATAGGGACTTAGGAGAGGTAGGAGACGCCGGAGTGGAGTGGAGGGAGATGTGGTTGGACGAATTCGAGATGGTGCATTGGGATTGCGAGAGCGTGCTCGAGAAGCCATTCTTCAACGAAGTTTCGTTCGTTCATAAAGAGAGCAAATGTTTAATGGTCACGGACGTGTATTGGAATTATCCGGACGGTAACGGAATGGATGAAAATTTGTACACGTTCAAAGAGAAAGGGTGGAAGTTTCTCATGGATGTTATTTATTTGCCCATTTATAAGGAGGTGTTGTGTTTCGGGAAGAAGGAGAAGTTGCGAGCGCGAGTGGAGGACATCGAGAGACTCGATTTTGATACAATTGTACCGTGTCACGGAACGATTGTGACGGGTGGAGGTGTTAAAAGCGCGCTGAGGAAACACTTGCTGTAATATTATGTACGCTATCATGTTTACTGTACTGTACATGTATTTTTACAATTCTAAAAGTTTAGTCTCGATGTTGATGATGTCTCACCGCCAAAATGGATCGAACGCCTAACGTAATCACCAAGAAAACACCCAGCGCAATGACTAACATCAAATCCGAGTTTTTCTTCCCCCACTCTATTATTTTATTTGTTTCTTGCGCGATATCTTCAGTCGCGCTACCGCTTGCAGAAGAGGACGAAGATGACGGAGGCGGATTCGTTTTCTCTTTCCTCGCATTCTCTTTCATTATAACTTTCTTGACGCGTTTTGAATCGTCCTCGCCGACGCTCATGACGTTCGAGTTGAATATTCCCGGTCTCAGCAACAATAGTTCGCGGAAGATATCAGACACGATGGTTTTATAGTCTTTGTTCTTCCAATCTTTCGCTTCAATCCATTCGCGAACTCGTAATTGCCAAAGCGCGAATTTTACGATGAATTTAGCATCAGGCTCCGCCGATAGCGTGGAATCGTAAAAGCGTTTGGCCAAGTGGTAATCTTTTGCAACCCCTCGTCCGACTTCATGCATTCTGCCGAGATTGAACATGGCAGCTGCGCTCCGTAAGCCAGCGGCTCGTCGATAGATTTCCGCGGCTTTTTCGTAGTTGGAATCTGAATTCATATCGAGAGGAGCTACCGCGTTTCCATCCTCGTCGGTGACCATCAACGTCTCCTCCAAACCGTCATCTTTTTTCGAGGAGACGGAAGAAGAAATCAAACCGGCGTAATGCGCGTCGCCAATTGTGAGTAACGACAAAACGTTTCCTTGATCCGCGGCGAGTTCGTGAAAATAGAGCGAGAACCGTTTCCTCTCTTCTTTCGTTAAGTGGTCTTGCACTCTCCCAAAGTTCCTCTCTAAAATGTACGCCGCGTTTGCTTGCGCCAACTCGACGCCCATTTCAGACGCTTTCGCGTACGCGTACAAGGATTCTTTATAGAGTCTTCGGACAAAATATTCTCTCGCGTTTTCCATCACGTTTACAACGGTCGAGGACCGTTCCGCTAACAGTTTCAACTTATCCAACGCCGGCGCGCACGAAATTGGGGCGCCTAAACCTCCCAATTGCATCATCGCCAGGTTATACGAAGCCAACGAGTGCCCTTGCGCGGCGGCTAAACCGAAATACGTGTTCGCTTTCGTGTAATCTCTCGCCAACGGCGATACTCCTCTCACGTGTAAAGCGCCCAAGTGAAACTGCGCCTCCATGCTCCCTCTCTCTGCCGCTTTCAGGAGCTCCTTCACCGCCTCCTGCGCGTTTTTTTCCACTCCGAAACCGCTCAAGTACATGTACGCTAAGCCGTAACTGGCGTGCGGTGAACCCAACTTTTTAGCCTCTTTGAACCATCTCAAAGCGGTTTCGTTATTTTGCGCGACGCCTAAACCGTTCGCGTACGCGTGACCTAAAGAACTCATCGCCTCCGCGTTGCCTTGCGCCGCGGCCAAATCCAAATACTTCACCGCGATGTCGTAGTTCACGTCCAACCCTTTCGTGCCCAACATATACGCGTGTCCTACCGCGCTTTGCGCGTCTGAGTTCCCTAAATCTGCGGCGTACTGGTAATACGTCACTACGTCTTTTTGCCTTTTCAGCCTCTTAGGCGACTTCATATCTCGGCTCAACCGAAAATTATCGAATCCTTTCTGCCCGTTCTCGCCCATCACCGGCGCAACCACCGGTTCCACAGTCTTCAAACTCGCCGGATGGTAATACAAAACGCTCGCTTGACACGATTTTGGCGCGAACCTTCCCTTCGCGTGTCGATGCCCTAAAGCTAAATGCGATCGCACGTCGCCTCCTCTCGCGGCGAAATAATGATGCGTCATCGCCAAGCCCTCGTCCTTCTCCACGACGCCGCCTAACCCGGTGCTATACAAAAACGCCAACTCAAAGTGCGCCTCCGCGTCGCCCAAATCTGCCGCGCGCTGTAAAAAATAGACCGATTTCTTCTCCGTGCTGATTCGTTTCTGTTCGTTTGCATTCGTCTTCTTCGCCCTGCCGCCCTTCGACGCTCTCGCCAAAGCCTCGTCCACTACCGAATGTCGCCCTTGCTGCAACGCCAAACCAAGCTCTCTCCACGCCTCTTTCCTCTTTGGTTTCTCCTGAACGATATTTATCAAACCTTCGATCGCTTTTGCCTTCTCGCTTTCATCTTGTCCCGCCTCTAAAATCTGCCTAAAATCGTCGATTTTTCGTAAGTCTTCCTCCTCTTCTCGGTCGGATTCCGTTCGCATCAGCGTCTCTAAAATCGCCGACGATCGGACTTTATTCCGCGTCAAATGGACCGGCAACTCGCGAAAAAGCCTCGACGAAATAAAGTTTGGCGAAGAGGAAGACGATTTGCGTCCTTCTTTCCATGTTTCCGATCGCTCTCCTTCTCCGCTTTGATGTTGTTGCTGTTGTTGTTGTTCGGAGAGATCTCCTCCTCCTCGGTTAGGTAAAAATGGCCACTCGGGTTCTAATATTTCCCGCTCCTCCGCCGTTTCTGCCGCGAAAGAAGAAGAAGAAGAAGAACAGAAGAAGAAGAAGAAGAAGAAGAGGCACAAAAGCGACGGCGAAACCAGCGGCGACGGACGGACGGAAAAACGCGACGAAGCAAAGCTCTTCTTTTTTTTCCTCATTTTTGTGTTTTTTTTTGTGTGTCTTGTGATTTTGTGGATCTTCTCTGACGACGAATTTCTTTTCTATTCAAACTTGCTAAAGGCTATTACGAAGAATCATCATCATCGAGAGCTATAAACTTCGCTACATGGAATTTATTGATCGCGAGAGGAAATGATCTCCTCCCATTGGGCGTCGTTGAGTTCGCATCCAACCACCGTGCACATTTTAGCGGCGGCTTCGCATCCGAGTCGAGCGGCTCGTCGGATGTTTTGTTCTTTTTTACTGCTATTATTGTCGTCGTTGGTATCGTCGTCTTCGTCTTTGTTCGAGGAGAGCAGGTAGGAGAATAAGAAGCCGGCGGTGAAGGTATCGCCGGCACCGGTGGTATCGACGACGGTTTTGAGCGTCGGTGCTGGGATGTGGTAAGCTTCTTCTTTGGCTTTTGTCCGGTCGCTGTTTGTCGTCGTCGACGACGACGACGACGAGGGAGAAGCGGCGGAGTAGCAGCGACAGCCTCGTTTGCCTTGCGTGACGACGCACGTGCCGTTAATTTTGTTCGCGATGGTTCGAGCGACCATGGATTCGATCTCTTCTTCTTCTTCTTCTTCTTCTTCTTCTTCTTCTTCTTCTTCTACTTTCCCGTCGGTGCGTTGCTTTGGAAACAGCTCTGGAATAACTTCTACCAGCGCTTTCGCCTCGTCCTCGTTACAAAAAAGCACGTCGACGACGCCTGGATTTTGTTCCAACAACGACATCAACGTTTCTCGGCTGTTCCGAACCACCTCGAACGAAGCTAAATCGATCGATACCAACACCTTCTCTCCGTCTATTTCTTTCATCTCCTTTGCTTTAGTGATCAAACGCGTCAAAAATTTTGGATCGTACAACGCGTATCCTTCGCAGTGCAACAGTCTCGTTCTCCTTCTCCTCATCCTCCTCTTTCCGGCGCGTCTCCCAGCGGCATCCTCTTCGCCGTCTCCGTCGTCGTCTTCTTCGTCTCTAAAAACCTCCAAAACTTTCTCCACTTCCGGTTTATGCTTGCTCGCGCCTAAGTGCGTTCGCATCGTTCGTTGCCCAGTTTTCGTGTTCACAAAACTCACGCACTTCGCTGAACTCTCTCTCGTCGTCGTCGTTCCTGTCGAGGAGGAGTTTTCAATCACGCGGATAGTTTCGCCTTTTTTCGCTCTCACTCTGTTCTTTTCTAAATCTCTCAGAAAGAGATTCCCGTCCTCGTCGTCCGCGATGGTTCCCGAAAAGTACACCCGAATAACATCTTCTTCTTCTTCTCCTTTTTTATCTCGATTTCGCCTGTTATGCCTCGCTAAATTCCCGATGCCTCTGGCCACGTTCGCCGCGCTCCCACCAAACTTTCTCTCCAATGATGCGCCTTTTTGTTTCGATGTTGTTCGTCGTAAAATCGAATCAAAGTCCGCTCTCGAATCGACGAGTTCGCATCCGCCCAATGGAAAAAAGTTGATGTTTTCCTCTTCATCTTTATCGTCGTCTTTCTCGCGAGAAAACAGAGCGCTTCGCAACAGCTCGTCGCTTTCCACGGAGGCGATGAAGTCAGTCACCGCGTCGCCGAGGCAACAACAGACGACGTCGACCGACGACGACTCCTTCATGTGTGAGTGTGTCTATGTTGTTGTTGTTATTGTTGTTGTTCTTTTTTGTTGCGCGAGGAGGGCGAAGAGAGAAAAATGTGGATTTTTGGAGAAGGAAAGACGCGCGAAGAACGCGCGTCCGAAAGGTATATGGGGGATTAATATACGATGTACAAAAGAATACGTGTGATTAATACAAAACTATCAATCTCTCTCTTTCTCTCTCTCTTACACAACGCGCACTTAAAGCGCGCGCATCGTGCGTCTAAGATAAAAAATGTTTTTGTGATTTTCAAAAGTCATCCTCCAACTCGTCGTACGGATTCGGATTGCACAAAGTCAAACAGACCGGCAATAAGATCAAGCCGTGCGCTAAACCCAAGGAAATGCACAAGAACAGTTGCTTGAAGAAGGTCATAAAGACGTACGAGTCCGAGGAACCCAAGACTAAGACGGCAACCATGGTGCTCATGGCGCCGTGGAAGACGGCGACGCCCATGTCTCGCAGAGTCATTCGCATGCGGTCGTTCGGATCGCCGTGTTTTTCCAAGAAGTTTCTACCGATGTGAGCGCTGTAATCGACGGCTAAACCTAGCGCGATGACGAGCATGATGACGGTGACGGAATCGATGTTCAGTCCCCAGACTTGCATATATCCTAAGATGTTAATAACGATCAAGAGGAGGTTGATGAAGACGCACAACACCGTGAGCGGGTCGACGATGAGCAACGCGATGACGACGAAACAGACGAGTAAGGTCAAAGAGACGTTTCGAATGGCTTCTTTGTCGATAGATTTGTATTGTTCAACGTTCAAGAAGTCTTCGTTGTACGCAAAAATATAACCTTGCTCGTTGCCGGGGATGGAGTCGATGGTAGCGCGGATAGAGTCCATGGCCTCGATGGTCGCCGCGGTGTTTTGGCCTTCGGCTTGCGTGGCGCGGATGCGCGTGGCAATAATCGTAGGCGGGGTGGTGTTGGTATCAAATTTTATGTCAGAGGCGTACACGTATCCACCTGGACTGGTTGGAGTCGTGACAAACTTGTACACTTTATCGTTGAACGTGTTTCCACTGGCTGCAGAAGCGTCGACGCAGTTTATTGTTATCCAAGCATCAGGCATAGAACCGGGAGTTTCGCACATGGAAAGGTAAGTATCAAACGTATCCGTCCAAGCATCGACGGATTCATCTTGGACGTACTGGTTCGTTTTAAATGCCGCGGCAGCTTTTTTCAACACCGAATCACTGCCTAAGGCATAATCGGCGGCGACATCAAACTCACTCGTCGTGTATACCTCGATACCTGTACCTCTAGAGAACTCGTCGTCCAAGGTGGATACCCAATCTCTCAGATAGCCCGGAGGCAAGAAATCCATCACGTCGGCTTCTACTTTGATTTTAGATACGCCGGCAATACCACCAGCAGCAATGCCGGCAAAGACGACGAGAACGACTACTTTGACGATCTTGTTCGTGAGAAAGTCTGCGAGAGCGCCCATGACTCTTTTCGTCATGCGTTCGCGACCGACTTGCTCTTGCTCAACGCCGTCGACGACAACAACAACAGGTGCCCCCGCCGCTGGCTTGCAGCACGGAATGCAACACGTCGCACCTTCGTCGCAAGTTGGGCAGCAAAAGCAGTCCCCTCTTTTTTGCATTCGTCGTCGTTCGTCGATGGCTAAAAATGCCGCGAAAAACGTCAACTGGTACAAATAATCGAAGAGAATACCACACGCCGCATAGAAACAAAAGTTTCTCAACGCCGGTAAACTCGTCGATGAGCCGATTAAAAAGGCGAAAATATCCGTGAATGAGGTGACGGTAATACTCATCCCCGCCGTTGACAAGGCGTTTCCTAATCTCTCCGCGACGGATAAGTACGGGTTCGTGTTATCGTACGCGTTGACCAAAACGAACATGTCGTCCACCCCAATGCCCAATAACAAAAACGGCAACACGTTCATCAACGGCGAATAGAAGAGGCCAAAGTAAGAACACAAGCCGTAACTGGAAGCGATGGCCAAACCAATGGATAAGACCCCCATCCCAGAAATGAATACTCGAGATCCGACGCACCCTTCTCCGCCTTTACTCAACATGAACGTGGCGTAGCTTAAAATCAAAATGAACGCAATCTGTAACTTCAAGATATCTCCGTTGATCGCGGAGCCAAACTCATCCCCGAACGAGCGCGAAACCGCGTATTCGACAGATACCGTTGCGCTGTATTCTTCTTCCACCTTGCGAATAATCTCCAACACTTTATCCTCGAACGCGTCGCCTCTATCGTCCACCTTATTGCCGTCTTTGACGACTTCGAAATTCTTCATGAGAAATTGCAAAGTAACCGACGTCGCGGTGTAATGTCCTTCGCTCGTCAAAGTCGGATGACCGCTCGTTTGGTTCAAATAAATGTCTGGCCCGTTAATAACTCCGGCTGTTACGGTGCACGCGTTCGAATCGCTGTGCTTTAACCCGTTGCTGGTGGCACAATTTTCCTCGTCCTTGAGAACATCCGCGGTCAACTTTGCGTTGATTTTCGCTTGCGTATCCCAATTCGTAGGATTATTCTCAAACACCCCCAAAATAGAACTCATGGCGCAACTCTTCGAGTATCGATAACACTGCCACTCCTCCTTATCGGTCTTCGAATACTTCATCCCAGCCGCATCCGGGGTATCCGCGTTAGGCACGTCTTTATCCACGACCCAGTACGCGCCGCCCCACGTGATGTTCTTCCCGTCGTACTCCACAAACGCCTCCTCTTCAATCTTCGATCGAAACGCGTGCAACGCGTCCAACGTCTCCTTCGTGTACGCGTTCGTCCCCGTCTTTGGTTTCAAAACGACGCTCCCAAACCGCGCCTCGCCTCCGTAGTTGTCGTCCACGAAAACCCGATCGTCTTGCGCGCGTGTGTTCCCAGGCACCCACAATTTTTCCGACCTGTTTTCGTTCGTCAATCGCATCACGCCCGAGGCGCAAAGAGCGGCGAGAATCACGCTGAAAACAATCACCCGAAACGGGTACGTGCCAACTTTTACGCCAAACGCGCGAAACTTTTTCGAGAGAAACCGGTTCGACGCGTTCGCCAGTTTGCTAAACATCGATCGTTGCTCGTTTGAGACGACGTTGTTGACGCTCTTCTTCTCAAAGTCGCCACTCATCACGGACGATGAGACTTGGACGCTCTTGGAATCTACGGATTGCTGCTCGCCGTAACTTTCCAGAGACTGCGCAGACATGGGCGTTTGCGAACGCGGTGGATTCATTTTTTCTTTACGTACTCTTTCTCTCTCTCTCTTGCGTTATCGGAGTGTTGATTTCGCTCTGACAGAGACGCACAAAAAGCGCGCGATACAAGAAAAAAGAGTGACGTTGGCTTTTATTTATCCACTTTTCCGTATTTTTTCGACCGCTTTTTGGCAAAAGTATATTCTTCTTCTTCTCTTGCTTCGACCGACTAAACTCTTTTGACTACAAATCTCTCTCTATTAATATTGTTATTATTACATTTTTAAACTTCTCTGATAGTATTAAAACTACTCTCTGATCAACGTGTTGTTGTCGTCGTCGAAGGCGTCTCTGAGAACTTGCTCTCGCTCTTCTTTCGAGGTTGTCTCGACGCACAAGGCCATGTTGTGTCGCCCGCCGCAGCTGAGTTTGACGCATACCCATTTACCTCCGTTCGGTAGCGGCGGGAATTTGACCTCCCCGGGTCGACCGGAGTAAGGACCGTTGACGACGCGGCCGAGACGGCCCAAGGAGTTGCGGCCCCAGGAGAGGAGTTGGCCTCGGGAGGTCAAGGCTATGGTGTGCGAACCTCCGAGAGAGGCATCGACGATTTTGTAATTTACATGGTGTTTGCTTTCATCGTCGTCGTTTCTGTTGTTGTCGTTGTTGTGATCGTTGTGTTCGTTGTTGTGTTGGTCGCTATTATTTGAGGTGTGGTTTCTGCCGTCGTTGTCGTTGCGTGGAGAAGAAGAGGAGGTTGACAAAGACGATGAAAAATTTACCTCGGTCGGCGTGATCTTATCCGCGCAGTCGTCGTCGCCCATGCCGAGTCGAGCGTACTCACCTCTTCCCCACGTGAGTAACTGCCCGCCCGCAGTTATACACGCCGAGTGCCATCCGCCGGCTCGTATTTTCACCACGCCTTTTCTGTTCAAAGTCTCGATCGCTCTCGGCGTAGCCTCGTTCCCGGTTTTCTGGTGCCCTAACTGTCCGTATTCTCCATGTCCCCACGAATACACCGTCCCGTCTTTGGTTAAAGCCAACACGTGAAAACTCCCCGCCGCGATTTCGCAACAGTCTCGTAAATTCTCCACCTTCTTCGGATGATACGTGTTTGGACCGACGCCACCGACGGGACATCCCCACGAATACACGTCGCCATCAACAGTCACCGCAAACGAAGACATCCCACCGCATGCGACCCGTTTCGCTTTAATCAACGTCTTCGGACTCTTCCAATCCAATGGAATCGTAATCGGCGTCGAAATAGACGTGTTCGCGTAACCTCTGTCGTCAATCACCACGCCTTTTTTCCTCTGCTCGTCCGCTCTGCTAGTGCTTCCCCACGTCGTCGCCGCGGTATCGTTCTCCTTATTACCTTCTTCTATTTTCTTCTTCTCCGTGGCGCACTGGCCGTATTCGTTTCCTCCCCATGCGTGTACTCTCCCAAACTGATCGACGGCCAACGCGTGCCACCCGCCGAGCGCGAGTCTGACGATTTCCGATTCCACGAATTCATCTTTAATGTGCAGCTGCTGCAACTCATCGGTGGTATCGTGCGTAAAATACGTCGCTTTCATCGGCGTTTTAATAAACTCTTTATCGTTATCTTTTCCGTTGTTGTCCTTGTTCTTGTTGTTGTTCAAGCTCTCGCTCAACCCGAGCGTATCGTGCGAATTCCACCCCCAACTGTACAACTCTTTCTCGCTCGTCAAAACGCACGAATTCCTCGACCCGGCGATCAGCCGTTCGATCTGTCTCGCGCCGTCATCGTTCTCCCCCTCTTCATCTAGAGCTCGCGTTTTACCACCACCATCACCATCACCTCCAAAAGAAGAAGAAGAAGAAGAAGAACAAAAGCTCTTCCAAGGGATCTCCGTCGGTTGTTCGATGCAAAAATCCAACTCTTTCTTGGCGCGTTCTAACCCGAGCTGGTAGTCCTCGCCGCATCCCCAGACGAAGAGCTTTTTCCTCCTCCGTATCGTCGTCGTCGGTAGGGGTCCTTTTTCTGGTTCTTGCCGCATGCCTTTCTTCTTCTTCTTCTTCTTCTTCTCGGACCTCTTAAGAGCGTACTTTAGAAGATACGTTTTACTCGTAACGGCATTTTTGTCACTTTTTATACTTAGGGTTTGACACCCTAAATGGTCTAAAGAGCAAAATGCCCTGATTTTCTTCTCCGGTCTTGCTCCACTTTTAGATACATATAGGATAAAAAAGAATGTCGACGACGACGATGCGATGCGGCGGCGTCGCCAGCAGTAAATGCACCGTCGGGAGCGTCGAATGCGGCGTTAGATTCAATAATCATCGGGGGCAGTTTCAGCGGTTTCAAAATCATCATCGCAAGACCACCATCGCGAGGAATAATAGAATGTCACTTTCATCATCAGCGGAAGCGAAGAAGGCGTTAGATACGATTGATGACGACGATTGCGCTTCTTCTTCGTCTTCGTCTGCTACGACGAGCCGGCGGGAGATGATGCTCGCGTCTCTGACGACGACCTTTGCTGCGAGTTGCGTTTTCACCACCTCCTCCTCCTTAACTTTTCCGAAAGAAGCGATGGCATTCACGAGACCTCCGCCTGGATTCGATCTGTACATCGACACCATCGATGGGTACGAGTTTTTACGCCCGTCGTCTTGGGTGGAAGTGAAGGGTTCCGGGAACGACATTTTTTACCGAAACCCGAGGAACGTGGAGGAGAACTGCTTCGTGGCGATATCGTCGCCGTCTTCGAACTTTTATAAATCGGTGAGAGACGTCGGGACGCCGGAAGATGCCGCGGGGAAGATATTGAAACAGACGCTCATCGAGTTGACGAGCACGCGGCTGGGCATCGTGAGAGAGAGCGAAGTGGTGAGCGCGAAGGAAGATTTGGATAAAGATGGGACGCCGTTTTACGACATAACGCTGAGAATTAAATCGTACGCGGCGAAGAATCAGTACGGGTTGACGCCGGAGGATAGGCCGCAGACGTTAGAGTGGGATCGGACCTTTTATTCTCGATTAGGGACGGAGAACGGGAGGCTGTACGAGTTGAGGATGCAATCGCCTTCGGACGAGTTCGAGCAGAGCAAGGAGCAATATTTAGCGGGGATGGGTAAGAGTTTTCGGCCGTTCGAGGTGGATACGCCGCCGCCGAGCGTAGGGAAACAGCTCGGGTTGAACTTTATCTGATGTTGTGTTTTAAAATTATTGATACAAATAAATATTAGCAGTCTCTTCTCTCTCTCTCTCTTCTCGCGCGCGTTCTTCTATTATACTTTGCTCGGCACGAACCACTCTCCTTTCTTTCTAGATATCAATCTCGCTTTCGATTTAAACAAATCGTCGTCCTCCATCGCGAATTGCGGCACGTTATCGGTTCCTAATAAAACAATCGTCGATCCGCTTCCGGACATGAACACGACTGCCCCGTCCTCTTTCGTCGCGTCGATTAACTTATCCTTCAACTCGCCCAACTCTGGTAACTTGGAAAACGCGGGCCTCTCTAAATCATTGATCGCGTTCTCGTACGTGCATCCGTCCTCGTTTAGCGATTTCAGCAAAGCTAGCGGATCCGCCGTCGACCTCTTGTCTAAATCCAACGCCTTGAAAATCGTCGGCGTGCTCAACCCAATCGACGGCTTCACCAAACACATCTTCGTCGTCAGCGGCAGCGGAGGTTCCACGTTTTCCACAATCTCGCCTCTTCCGGTGCAGTACGCCGCCCCAGTGCTAAAAAATACCGAAATATCGCTCCCAATATCCCCGGACCACTCCAACAACTCCTCCTCCGTCGCGATGTCGCCGCACAGTTTGTTTGCCGCGTACAGCGCCGTCGCCGCGTTCCCGGACCCGCCGCCTAACCCCGCCCCGGACGGTACCGTCTTCTTCAATTCCACCCAAAAGTATTGCTTCACTCCAGTCTTCTCCCGGAACAAGTTTAACGCTTTAATCACTAAGTTTGACTCGTCCAACGGAATCGACGTATCTTCGCACACCAGAGTATCTTTCGTCTCCGAGGAACTCTTCGCGAAGGACATTTCGTCCCCTAAATCGATAACGTGGAATAACGAGGCTAAATCGTGGTACCCATCTTCTCTGCGTCGAACGATGCGGAGGAACAAGTTGATTTTAGACGGCGAGAATAAATCGATTTGCTCGAAACCGTCCGGGTTCTTTTGCATTTTGGAAGAAGAAGAAGAAGCCATCGTCGCAATCGTCGCGCGATGGTTCGAAAAAGTAGATGAGTGAAATCGATTTTGTCGTTGACGACGATTGAAAAAAATGGATGTCGTCGTCGATTGGTGGTGTTGTCCCCGCCGATGTTGATTACGCTGCTGCTGCTGCATCGGCTTGAACGTCGAGCGCGGCGTCATCGCCGCAAATGCTAAACTCATCTTTCTTTCTATTATTGTGCGTAATGCGCGTGTTATCCAAAAAAGAAAAGTGCGGAGCGTGGATGAAAAAGATTTTTTCCCACCTCCATCACAAAGAACTTCAAAAAGCAAAATATACGAGCGCTAAATACGCGATGACGACTTTAGGACGAGAGCGAACAAGAAGCACACGCACTGCATCACATATACGCATATATCAAAACAAATGATTTCATTATTCTCGTTTCGATGTTCATCAATCCTCGCTCGGTTTCTCCAAGGAACCAATCTCCTCGCTCAATCGAGAGACTTCCATCAGCGTGAACGCGTCTTTGCCAAAGTTTTCTTTCGGGGGAGTGACTAAGGAGTATTCGATGGCGGATTGAAACTCAGCCGGGGAGCACTCGAACGGGCCGTCTAAGTGCGCCGGAATGACGTGCGAGAACTCCCACTTGTTGTCTTCGCAGACTTTTTTGGTCCACTCTCGGACCTCCTTTTTGCGTCTCGGGAAGGCGAGCAAAGCTAAGACGGGTGGGACGAACCCGTGTTTGCGGTTGGTGAGGTTTTCGAACGCTGGTTTCCAGCTCGAGTCCCAGGTGAACGCGTCTAATAAATCGTCCGCGGCGTTCGGTAAGGAAATTTTAACGTCGACCGAGTCCGGATTGAACAACAAACCGAACAAAACGGTTTTGCCCCACCCCTCGGATCGAGTTTCCGAAGTCATCGGCTTCGATTCGCCTTGTTTATCCATCGCGCGCACGTACAACGGTTCCGGATCAATGGTCGCTACCGGGACGGGTTTGTTGGATACTTTTTCGAGGACGTCGGTCAATACCAACGATTTCGTCTCTTTGACGTAAAACGCGGTATCCACGAACCACGGATCTTTAAAGTTTCGCAACGACGAACCGCCGACTTTCAAGGTTTCGTGTTCGATTTCGTCCTTCCACGGGACGTAATCGTTCGTCTCTTCGCTTCGCTCTTTAGAGCTTAGGGGTAAATATTTCGGCTTATTCGGAAAGATTGGAACGAAATCCGCGAGCTTCACGTTCACCGGGAACGTCCAATCGTCTTTCGGCAACCACACGTCTGCATCCGGGAAGTACTGAGCAAATGGCCCGCTATATATCTTGTGCTCAATAGCTACGCTTCCCACGACGATGTGTTTCACCTTACCGTGTTTCTCTTCTAACTTTTTGACGGCATCGATGACTTCCATGGTCGGCGCGACCGGGTTGTGCACCCACAACCCTCCGTTTTTCAATTTCACCACCGTCATTCTCACGTTCACGTACACGTCCAACAACCCTTGCAACTGATCGAAGGTCCACACTTTATCCGATAAGACGTTCTCTTTTAAAACCGTTCGATTCCCTTCCGCGTCGACGATCACTTGCTCTTCGTTAAACGTCGGGTTGGTAATAAACGTCGTTTTCGTCTTGTACGGCGCTAACGGTAATGCCCACCAGTACGTGTAATACGCAGACTCTCTCGACGCAAGTTTCGCCCAGTATTGGTCTTGGAGTTCTCGAGCGCTCATCGTCGCCGCCGCCGCGCCTCCTTCCTCGCCCCCGGCAAGCGCGAGTCTATTATTAAACACGTTATCCATCAGCATCCACGCCGAAAAGGATCTCGTCGCGGCCCCGACCATGGCGTCTCTTCTACTCATCTTTCTATCGTCGTCGCCGCCGTCGCTATTCGTAATACTCCCATATCTGTTGTTGTCGTTGTTATAATCTTCTTCTTGTTCTTCTTCTTCGTCTTCTTTAAAAGAAGCGCTGCTCCTCGCGGAAACTCTGGATGAGGAAGAGGACATCGCGTTGCTCCTTCCACTCCTCGTCGCCGCAAAAGACGACGACGAGAAGCGCGAGCACCGTCGCCATCTCGAACGCGATGATGATGATGATGATGATGATGATGTAATCGATGACGACGCCGACGTTGAACACAAACTCGTCGCAAACATGATGACTCGCGCGTTTATATCAACCTCTCCTTCTCGCGATAAACACACAAAATCACTCTCTCGTCCGCGCGCAAGAATACGTAAAGTTCTTTTCAGAGATGGCTTTTAAACGCGAAGAGCGCTCTCTCTTTTCTCTCTTTCAAAAGTTCTTTTTTTTCTGTGGTGTGTTTCCGAGCTCATCGAAGAGAGAAGAGATACGGATGACGATGCACACTTACACGCACGAATCGTTGGAATCGTGGACCGAGAAATGAAATTTATAAACAAACGCTCTCGAAAACGAACGCGCACCGCAGAAGAAGACAACGAAACATCTCGAACATGCGGAAAAAAAAAGAAAAAAGACGAATACACGCACCTTTACTTACTCTTTTCCCGGAACCGTTCGTTGCACACAACATGCACTTTAACAAACACTAACAACGACTATTAAGTACTCTCTGTTTAATCAAAAGAGAGCTTCTTTGAGGAGGAAGAAGAAGATCGCGCGATGATGATGACGACGATGATGAGAAGAGCGATGTCGTCGTCTTCTTCTCGTTGTTCTCGTTCTTCTTTATTTTGTTTCAGTCCGCGACGACGTCAAGTTCAACAACAACAACAACAACGACAGCAAGAAGGAAAGAGCAGAGCGTTGACGACGCATTCGCCGTTATCATCCGCCGTTGTTTCGAGGAGTTCTTCCTCTTCTTCGCATCAGCTCGACACGAACTACCTTCCGCTCTATTCCGCGGACTGGGCGAGAGTCGATCTTCCACCCGGGCATCGTTTCCCGATGGAGAAATATCTGCTGACGAGACGAGCGATTGAGAAAGAATCGCCGGAATTTTTGCGATATTCCATGCGAGAATCGCCCGCGGCGGCGAAGGAGGACGTGTTGCTCGTGCACACGAAAGATTACGTGGAACGCGTTTTAGAGCAAAAACTGACGCGAGAGGAAGCGAGGACGATTGGGTTCCCGATGAGCGAGGATTCGGACGGGTATTCTTCGACATTCTTATCGGCGGACGAGACGAAGAGAGGGCAGCAACACGTGACGAGAAGTTTAGCGAGCACGGGTGGGACCATCGCGTGCACGAGGAATGTTTTAGAACACGGGTTCATGTGGGCGGGACAGTTAGCCGGAGGGACGCACCACGCGTTCGCGGGACACGGGGAAGGATTTTGCGTGTTTAACGACATCGCGTGCGCGGTAAGAGTGGCGCAGAGAGATTACAAGGAGTTGTTCGAAGGCGAGGATAGAAACGTGTTGATTGTCGATTTGGACGTGCATCAAGGCAACGGTACGGCTAAGATTTTTGAAAACGATAAAAATATAATCACGTATTCTATTCACGGAGATAGAAACTATCCGTGGAAGACGAGGATGTTCTCAGATTACGACATCGCTTTACCGGACGATTGCGAAGACGAGGAGTATTTGAATGCGTTGGAAACATCACTCCCGAACGTTTTCGAGAAGCATAAACCGTTTTTGGTGTATTTTCAAGCCGGAGTGGACGCGTTGAAAGCTGACTCGTTCGGAAGGTTGAGCATGACCCGAGAAGGATTGAGGCGACGGAATAATTTAGTTCTCGCGTTGTGCGTTGAATATAACAGTAAATTAGTGACGACGATGGGTGGCGGGTATGCAAAACCGATCGAGCGCTCCATTGAGTGCCATTCAGATGTATTTCGAATCATGGCATTGAAGCATAAAGCGATTTTGGAAGAGCGGAAATATTTAGAGAAGATGGTGAGTTGATGCAATCCATGAATTAATTTACATGTATTGGTTCGAGGCGCGAGCGACGGGGTGAAAAAAAATCCTCCTCCTCGTTGGATCGAATTTTCGTCATTCTTTCGGGAGCACAACTCGCGTGCGACGAGAACGACGACGATGAAAATGCGAGTGGATCGTGCGGTTGTGTTTATCGCGCTGATTTGTATATCAGTGCCAACGACGACGACAACAACAACAACGACAAGGTTTGTTCGTGCTTCCGGTGTGACTAATCTGCCTTCGAATGAAATTTTTTTAGATTCCATTTGCAAGTGTTTGAAAGAGGACCCAAAAGATGGCGATTGTACTTCCTTCGCAACGAGTACTGGTTACGGCACGATGCCTTTTTGGATGACGAGAGATATCACCAACATGGCGTACGCGTTTGATTTCGAACGTTTGGTGAGTTCCGGACCAATGGGGTGCAATTTGACCGAGATCGAAGCTTTAAGATTCAACGCAGACTTGAAATACTGGGACACTTCGCACGTGACAAACTTTGACTTTATGTTTCGAAGAGCGAAAAGTTTCGACGGCAAAGGATTAAAGTTTTGGAATGTTGGCAACGCGGAAACGTTGAGAGGGATGTTTCAAGAAACCGCTGAATTCGACGACAACATCGCGTTTTGGGATATTCGGAACGCGATCGATCTGTCGAAACTTTTCTTGAACGCCGAGAAATTTAGCCAGCCGATTGGTTTCTGGGACGTATCGAATGTTGAAACTGCTTTTGCGATGTTTGAAGGTGCGAGACGCTTCAACGAAGATATTAGCGCGTGGAATTGGGCGTCTATTTTCAGCGGCTCGAACCCTTCTAACTCTTGCAAAAAGAAGAAGAAGAAGAAGAAGCGGATGCGCGCATTGTTGCAACAACAAACTGATAACGAAGGCGAGTATTTTTTGCGACTATGCGGCGAGGAGATAGGCTTGAAACAAATGTTCAAGAATGCTCCGAGGTTTAACGGAGACGTTTCGACGTGGAAGGGTGAGGCGACCCGTTACGAACAAGAGAATATGTTTGAGGGTTCGGACAGTTTCAACGCGAAATGGAAGTGTAAAACCGAGTTCGACGGTCCTACGGAGACCTGCAAAGAAAGAGCGGAAACAGAGATTCGAGAAGAAATTAGCGAAATCCGAGAGTTCTTTCGAAGCACTTAAAGAAATGGTATATGCTGTTACACTGCTGTATTGTAAATATATTATGCTTACATTTGCTCTATTTTATGCGCTACTGCTACATCTAAACTATTAACTTCTAAACTTCTCACTCTTCGCACCCGCACTCGTCGTCGTCGTTGACCAAGCACTGCTGATGTTCCTCTGCTCGGTTCACCGCGTCGTATTCGTCGACTCGCAAAACGAGACGCCACCCACCATTCGTCGTCTCTGGGCTCCTGTGCACGCTCGCTTTGCCACTCTGCCACATTTCTCCTTTCAAAAACAAAATGTCGCAACTTTCACCTCGCTCTGCGACGAGTTTCCTCTCGTACAATTTCGCGTTCGATTTCAACGCGTCCGAGAGAGGGAGCGCCCACGAAGCGCTTTCTCTCGCCGCGGACGCGATTACTTTATGCACCAACGAACGTTCATCCAACACCTCCGTCTTCCTGCCAAAATAAGTTGTCATCGCTCGCAAAGGCACGTAATCCACGTGCAATTTAGTGCACAAAGTTCTTCTCAACAGAGAGAGCGAAACGACCACTTTCTTCGGCGCTTCCTTCTTTTCCTCCTCGAAGAAGTTTCGATACTCTCTCACCACGTCTTCGACGTCGCGTTCTAAAAACGCAATCGAACTTTCCGAACACGACGACAAAACGTCCCCGACGCGCAATGCTCTCGCGTCTGGATTTCGAGCGTCCAACTCTGCGCGCAATTCAAACTCTTTCTCGCATCGTTCGCACGCGCGCAGGATGTCTTCGGGGAAGGTTTCTTTTACTTTTTGCCGCGATTTCACGACCGATGACGACGACGACGACGACGAAGAAGAAGAAGAAGAAGTTGCGACGACGACCACTTCTCCTCCTCTTCTTCTTCTTCTCCCGACCAACGGTGTCGCTGGACAAGAGACAAGCCTTCGCGCCGCCGCCGCGATTGGAAAAGGAGGAGAAGGTGATGAAGAAGACGGCATCGCTTTCATCATCATCATCGTTAGAAATGAAGAATCCCCTAAAAGTTAAGATACGAAATCACCTAAAATAACTTTCCCCAAAACTTTAAAAAGAAGCGCGGACTTGTAAAGATGCACGCACAAACGAGCGCTCTCAATGCCGCCACCAACCGTAATAATTTGAGGACATCTTCGTTTTCTTCATCGTCGTCGCGCGTTAGGCCCAGACGCGGGACTGTCCTTGTTCTTCGCGCATCTTCTTCTTCTTCATCTTCTTCTTCCGATGGTGATGATGACGACGACAAAATGAAACCACCTTTTCAACTGCCGAAAGCGCTTTGGACGAATAAAACGGATTCGAAATCGCCGGAAGAGAAATGTTCGGAGATTTACCAATCGTACATCACGATGGCGGCGACGAGAGTCATCATGGCGCAAGACGATGGGTTCGGGAACGAGTGTTCGGAAGATGTAAACGTGAGCGAAACGACGAGTAAGATATTAACGCACAAGGAAAAGCATTCGATGCTTTCTGGGACGATGTTTTTGAAGAGCATGATGGAAGCGGAGGATCCAATTTTGAGGTCAGCGGCGTTGAGAATCATAGAGACGAGACGAGTGTACGCCTCGGACGAGAACTTTGGGTTGGATTGGGATGCGAGTTTTAAATTCGCGACGGACGACATGGAGCGATGGCGGGTGGAGATGTTGAAACGCGTGGCGGAGAAGTCGCTGAGAGGAGAAGAGAGCGTGTAGTTTATGATAGATTGCTTTTATTTTAGCGTGCTTGTATCTTTGTTTGTACTTTTAAAAATGTGTATGTATGTGTGTATGTATAATCTGCGTCGCGCTTTGCAAGATGCGTATGTGTTCAATTTTGTAGTACTTGTGCACCAATCTCCTCCTCCTCACGCCGCGGTGGCGTCAAAACCTTCTTCTTCCCATTTCTTACCAAACGTCTTGCGACCGTTGTCGATCCAATGATCGATCATTTCCGCGATACCTTTGCCAATGCCCGCAACTTTACCCACTTTTTGTCCCTTGACCGTCTTACCTAACATGCCTTTCCCGCTTCCTGGCTTCGTCACGTCGTAATCCAACAAACTGATGTTTTTCGCCGCGCCGGCGTACGCGTTTACTTTGAACGCTTCGACGACGTTCGTGCCCAACTTTCTCGCTTTCATCACCAAATCGTTCAAAGCGTCCACTAATGGTTGGTTTTCCGCACACAACGCTTGCGTTTCAGACTTGGCTTTTTGTTTCGGCCACACCTCTAAGGCGTCTTTGAAAACCTCTTCGAGCAAAACGTCTCCGGTTTCGTCGTTTACGTTCTTCTCCAAGTTCATCCACGCCAAGATTTGCGGTCCAGCTTCTTTTAAATTGTCCGGACAGGACAATTTCTCCTCGTTTAAGATTCGAAGGAACTCTGTCGCTAAGACAGCTCCTTGCACGCCACTCTCGGACAGTTTGTTCAACTTCTCCGTCGGTATGCTCGAACTCACTTTGTTGTTTTTCTCTTCCTCCTTTTTCTTCTTCTCTTCCTCGGTCAACGGCGGATTTTCGATCAAATATTCCTCGTACGTTCGCCATTTCGGTCTTTCGAACTCGCTCAGTTTCTTCGAAAAGTTACATCGAATCAAGTACATGGCTTCGGGGTCGTACGTTCCCGGGCAGTGCACTTCGCCTCTCCCTAATTTCTCCTTATTTTTGGACACGTGATACGGACTCTCGTATCTCACGTTCAAATGCGGCACTTTCTCGTTGTTCCCTTTCGAGCAGTGCGGACACTTCGTTAACCTTCCGTACAATTCGCCGTCGATGCACTTGTACACCAACTCGTCCTTCTTCCCACCGGTGGTGTATCCATTCGCTTTGCACCATTTCTTCAACTCTTCCGTTTTCATCGCCTTGTACTTCTCTTTCAGCGCGGCGACCTCCGCTTCGTCCTCTTCCGGGAAGGTGTACAAACCATCCTCACCAAGCGGTACCGCCGGTTCAAAGTTGTCGAAGTTGTTCTTCTCATTCCACGGCGTGAACCACAACGATTTTTGCGCGTATTTGCGTCGCCTGTCCGCTTCATCCGCGCCGGATTTTTCCCTCTTCGTGGTTGTTTTCTTCGTCGTGTCTTTTTGAATTTTTTTCTTCGATTCTTTCTCCTCTCCACCAGCACCAACTCTTTCACCGTCGTCGTCGTCGTCGTCGTCTACTTTCTGTCTCTTCACCTCCTTCTCTTCCACTTTGACGTCCTTCTCGCCGTCGTCCTTGCCGTTCATCTCCTTCACCAAACACTTCTGCTTTAAGGAAATCTTCTCCCCTTCCTTCGTCTCGCTTAAAACTTGGACTAAAAATCGATTTTTCTCGGCGTCGAATTGTATCACTCGCGCGGATTTTCCGTTCAGCTCTGGTTTGCTCTTCACGTTGGCGATTTCGACCACCGTTCCCGGTGGGAAGAGCGCGATGACAGTTTCTTTCTCTTCTTCTTCTTCTTCTTCGGGGGACATCTTTTCGTTCTTCTTCTTTTCGTGTTTAGAAAAAGAGTGATGCGTCTGATTTTTGAATTTTGTGAAGTGCGAGAAAACGAGAAAAATCGATAAAATACACGCGAGCGTGTGTAGGTGTGTACACGTGTGAATGTGTATCTCTCTCTCTTTCTTTCTTACAAGTTTGCGCGCGATTTAACCAGACTCCTCACTCTCTGATGATGATTATGTGTCGTCATGTGGACACCCGTTTTCTTTCGCGTAGTTTAAGCACTCGATGTGGTTGTTTTGGGCAGCGAAACGGCACGTTTTCCAATCCCAAGGCGCGCCGTTTTCGTGGAGGTATTTGAGGATATCGAGATGGCCGTATTGGGCGGCAAATGCGCACGGAAGACTAGCAATTGGACAATTCTGCTTCATGCAATACTTCACGATGTGAAGATGGCCAATCTTAGCTGCTTTATTGATCGTCCCCTCGTCCCATTCAAACATTTTCTCTTCCCGCAACCAACGAAGCAACGCGAGGTTTCCAGTTGCAACTGCTTCGTAGCAGAAACAACACTGCCCATGTTTACCCTCGATCTTTCTCGTCACTTCCTCATACGTGCCGGCATCTTCGTCCCAGACTTTAACTTCAAAAGTATCTTTCAATTCCCGTCCCGATCGTCTGATCGCGTCGCGACTTTCTCTGTTTACCTCTCGAAACACTCTGAACTCCAACTCCGATAACTTCGGTACAATACAGGTCTCGAAAATATCTCTGTACTGCACATCAGTCAAAATCTTCCACAACGGCA